>ERZ1370068.7429-contig-6344_pt1 | contig 64320 bp, 96 predicted proteins | sample MGYA00561227_ERZ1370068 | MGnify/ENA primary metagenome ERZ1370068 (study PRJEB38410, sample SAMEA6850437) | metagenome | study: Metagenomic assessment of the ecological functions of the soil: analysis of the soil microbiota associated with the... | reverse complement strand
GTGTACTTCCGTTCAGTTACGTATTGCTGGACATCCGGCCCAGCCCGGCGCATGCGTTTCTTATCCGCTGCCACCAATTCCTGCGCCGCCCGCCGTCCGATGCTCGTCATGTCCTGTAGCGGGTTCAAGCGCGATTTGAACGCATACCTGCCGGCACGCCTGGAAGCGCCGCATCATACGCTCGCTGAAATCGTGGCGTTCAACAGTGCGCTTCGTGCCGCCGATGAACTGCGGCCAGGCCATTGCCGAGGCCGCCGCACAGGTCAACATCTCTCCGGAAGCGCCGACACTCTGCGCTACCATGGATGACCGAGCGCTGCGATCTTGCGGTCTCTCGTGATGCCCTGAATGCGATTTACAACGGGCCGGATGGAATCAAGGGAACGGCCGACGATACCGATGCGATTCTCGCGCTTACGAAACAACTTCGCGGCGGCGCCTGCGAAAGCAGGCTTCCCGAGCGTGACCGTGCCCAGGCGGATTTATTCTGGCCGATACGAAATCCTCCGACGAACGATCCGCCGATAGCGGGGCCGTTCCCGCAGACCGTCACGTTCTCGGGCCCGGCGTTTTCTGAGCCACGGTTGATCGGGCTCGGGTATGCCTTCGAGCAGGCGACGCACTATCGCGTGCCACCGTCGAGCACGCCGCCGTTGGCGAGCGACAGCGTCGGGAGGCCGTGGAGTCAGTCGTCATCCGTTCTCGCGACTCGGAACGCGGATGCGTTTCGGCGTGATGAGAGCGCGTCGGTGCGCGGAACCGGACCCCTCGAAGGCCAGCGATCCGGCAGTCGTCGGCATGAAACCCGCGTGTCGACGTTGTCCTGGAGCACGATCGGAATCGGCCCGCCAGCGCGCCCTGGCGGCGCCCTGCCCCATTCTCCCGATCGCGATCGTCAACGCTGTTGTCGGCTTGATCGAATGCGTGCGGGTTGACCGCATGCATGAGTTCAGATGGGCGGCCGTGTCGGATGCCGTCGTGCGCGGCGATCCGGTCGTGGCACATACGGACGAGTTTCTGGACATTGATGATGTGATCCTCGAGGCAGCCAGCCAGAAGCGGCGGGGATCGTTGTCTCGACGAGATCGAAGCGTTGGGTTGGCTGAGATGGTGAGTGGCTGAGGTCGCTCCAGTCGGTGAACCCCTTACCGGACGTGGAAACCCGTACCGGTTTCGAAACAATTCGAAACAATTCGTGACAGTCGACATTTGGGAACCATCACGCGCCATCGAGTCTGACGGCAGTGCGATTGCTCGAGTCGCGCCGACCTGTCATTTTTGCGAGGACTCGATGCGAACTCCACCCATCGTGATCGTTGCACTCACCTGCCTCACCCTGGCCGGATGCGATCAGAAACCTCGTCGCTCGCTGGCCCGACGCCCGACCTCGAACCCACATTCGCGAGCGTGCAGAGTCAGATCTTCGAGTCGACCGACGTGGCGGGACGCCAGGCCTGCGTCAGCTTGCGCACACCAATGTCGGACGGAACCCCGCCCGGCGGTCTCAATCTGGCCCACGCGGTTGCCTACGATCAGATCGTCAATGTCGTGACCCCGCGTAAGCCCGGCGCCATCCGCGTGATACCGGGTGATCCCGAGAACAGTTACCTGCGCAGAAGCTCCGTAGGCAGTGCTGGCATCGTCGGCGTCCGAATGCCGCAAAGCGGCCCGCCGTTCCTGACCGACGGACAGATCCTGATTCTCAAACGCTGGATCGCGCTCGGCGCACCACGCAACTAACCGTTAGGAGCCGATGTGACACGTCAATTCGCTATCCGCCTGTCTTGTGTCCTCTTGGCGGCGCTCTTGTGCCCGCCGGCCGTCTTTGCGCAGCCCGTCGACGACGCGGCACTGGAAGCTGGCTGAACCCGATTTCACGTTGATCGCGCTCCCCACCGGCCTTGCGGCTGCCGAGGAGTCCGGCAGCGCGTTCCGGTGTCACCATCGTCTTCACGCGGCCGCTTGGCGCAGCGATTTCGGCGACCTGGCCGCCGACTTCTTCGGGATGGACACGGGCGCGCAGATCGGCCTTGAATCCGCTCGGCATCATTCCGAGCGGCCAGATTGGCGTCCTCCGCACCAGCGATCGCGAGATCAGAATTCTTCGCCGATACGTGCAATCTTCAGGCAGCGGGCCAGGCAGGTGGTTCGAAGTTGTCGCCTCGGCGTCGATCGAGGGTGGCGACACTCTCGGCGGACGCCAAGTCTCCGGCGCTCGGCGCGGTCGTGTCGCGACGCGCGCGACGCCGTGGCCTTTACGTCGAGCCAATCTGGGTGAACAACTGAACCCAGTTTCCCAAGGAAGTCGTCGATCACAACGATACGTTCATGATCGGCCTCGGCGCGCGATCCGCATCCGGCCGACCGTCTGGCTATCGTCGGCGAAGTTCAGCCCTGCGCGTCTCGGGCCACCGGCCGGGCAGCACCCAAGGCGGCATCGCGGCCATCGAGAAGCGCGCGGGCGGCCACCAGTTCCAGTCGAACTGCGGACGCTCTTCGGGACGACGATGACACAGATCGCGCGGGGTGGTCCGGATTGGCCTGAACCTGGCATTTGGGGTTCATCACACCCGCGCAAGTTCTATTGAACGCTGGCGGCCGGCAGCCCTCGGGCCCGCACCATCACGTCGACGCGGATAGAATGTCGCCACCGCACATTGACGGGATCCCAAGGCGCTCGATCCATCTGAGTGGCACGCGCGATCAAACGGGATCAGGCGTCGGCGCCGCTGATGGCAGGGCATCCGCCATGTCTCGACGATGGCGACTCAGGCCGCAATTGTCGAGGCGCTGAGCTGCTTCGATCGCGCGCTCGATATGCGGCGCGGGCTCCGGTTGACGACGACCCTCCTTCGCTACGGCTGGCGGCGTGCCTGCTCAATCGCGGGACGCGCTGGTCTCGATTGCGGCGACGCCGGCCGGATGGCTGATGCCCTCGGATGCGTCTGACGAAGGCATCCACGCCGCGCGCGCTGCCTCTCACCGCAGATGCACGCTTTCCCAGACGGCTGGCGATGGCCTGCCACAATCGAGGCCTGGCGCTCCAGGCCATGGGGCGTCCCGTCGCCGAGCCGATCGCGGCGTCACCGATGCCCTCGCAATCCTCGATGACGCAACAGGCCTCAGCGATCACCGACCGGCAGTATTCGCTCGCGGTCGTGTGACGAATCTGCGAGCGCGCGCGTCCTCCGAGAACACAGCCAGACTGGCTGCGCTGGTCCGCGAAGCAGCCCGGCGCGCGATCGCGCTGGTCGAAGGTGTGAAACGGGCGATGCCGCCGCTGCGGAGGTCAGGCCTGAAAGCCTGTCACGTGCTTTGTCACACGATCGCGGTGCCTGTCCGCGCTGGCTGCGAGCAGACGATCCGATGCCTGATGATGTCCACGAAGCGACAGATATTGCTGACGAAGGACTCGATCTCGTTCGGCAATGGGAGAAGAAGGGCGTCGCCCGCTTCCGAGCGATCGCCTACGACCTGTTCCGCTTCGGCACGGTCATTACGCAACGTATCAGCCGCAGTTTCTGAACGAATTCGTCCGCGAGCACCTCGATCCGAACCGTCGTCGGCCGAGTACGGTGGGCAGCGCTGAAATGCGCGCGGCCGTTCAGGAAGCGCTCGAACGCTGGGGCCCGCGGAAGGACGCCTGGCGACGAAAACTGAGTGGGCGTCAGGCTGAATCGGGACTCCAGTAGTCGCCTGCCACGAAAACACGAAATCACGAAACCCTTCTAGGTCTTTTTCGTGTCTTCGTGCCTTCGTAACGATCCAGCGGTGCTGATTCGCCAGGGACAGGAATCTAGATGTCCGACCAGCGCCGCAACGAGGTTGTGCATACCGGCGGTGAGCTGAACGATCGACGGATGGTCGGGCACGTCGACGCTGAGACGCTGGATCGCCGTGTCGAGATCGAACAGCACGGTTCGCGCGGCGTCGTCGCGAACCATGCTCTGAATCCAGAAGAACGAGGCTACGGCGCGCGCTTCCGGTCACCGGCTGCACGCGATGCAGGCTGTTCGCCGGGTAGAGCACCATGTCCAGCCGGAGCTTGACTGGGTGACACCGTGGGAAGTGTCCTCGACAACCGAGTTCTCGCCATCGTATTCATGCGGCTGGCGAGGAACAGTGTCGCCGACAGATCGGTGCGGATGCGAAGCGGCGTGCCCGAGATCGCCGAATCGCGTTGTCGACGTGATTCCCGAATGACTGCCCGCCACGATACAGGCTGAACGAGCGGCGGAAAGACGCCGCGGCAGGCAGCGCCGCGGAGGCGAACAGGGCGCTGTTCTGCAGCGCGGTGAGAATCAGATCGCCGAGTTCCCGCGCGACCGGATGGTCTCTCGGCCAGCTGGAGATTGTCCTTGACCTGTCGCCGACATTGCGTCCGGCGGTGACGCGACCGTCGACCCAGTCGGTGGCGTCGAGCAGGTGAGCGCGCATGCACCACCTGCTCGGCGTTGAGAAGCTCCGGAACCTGAAGCACTGGCGTCGCCCGTCACCGCGTTAGGAACGTGATGACTCGGGCTGAACACCACCTGCCGCGTCGGTCCGGGCAGAAGTCGCCGATCGTACGGCGCGATCGGTGTTTACTGCTCGTCCCCAGGTTCGTGCCGTTCACCTGCGGATCACAGTGCTTGTTCAACTGATACACTCGCGACGGCGTTGACAGATCCAGCATTTGGTCAGCGCCTGAACCGCCGCCGCATTGGGCACGTAGCTTGGATTCGCGAACGTGCCGCCGCCGACGAGAGTTGAACGTCCCGGTCTGGTTGGAGGAGTTGCCGCGTTGTAGTTCGCGCCGCCGACAAGTCAGCCCCATCGGCAGCCGATAGCTCGAACTGAGGGGTTGAGCGTCGCTTTCGCACGCACGGCAGCGTGACTCCGATCTCTGAGGCGATGCCGAGTCCTTCACCCTCGCCGTTCATGAACGACACGCCGCCGCATGCTCCCACGTAGAGGCGTGATGTTCCCGAGAGGCCGAACTCGACGCCTGTGACGTCCTGATCGCCAGCGTTCACGGTCGCGCCCGTCAGTCAGCGGTCTTGGCGTTAGGTCTTCTCCATGCTCGAACACCGCGGCGTAGTGAACAGGAGACCCGGCGCCAGATCCCACCCGGGCACCGCGACCTCGACGTTGTGCGTCTTTCTGCAGGCGCGAGCGACTGGCTGTTCATGCGCCGGCTAAGCCGCCGGTTGCAGGCCCAAAGCGTGCCGTCGAAGAGAGGGCGGGAACGACGCGCTACGCCGGCATAGATGCTTCCGCGGTCCACCGAGCTGGTGGAACGACGCCGCCGCGGCCCGGTGACCCGCGGTGTCTCTCGCGACCGAACACCGCCGTGACACCCGCCGGCGCTGCCGCGGCTGCTGAGGCGCCGACACCGGCGTGTAATCGACCACCGCGCCGATCCCACCGGACGCCGAGATCAGACCTGCCGCTGCTTGTTCAGTTTGACGGCGTCGAGCTGGCGTACCGCCGGCGAGTTGGCATCCGCCTGTGACGTCGCCGCCCGTTTTCGCATGCGCCGGGCCATAGGCGGCGAACGGTGCTGGGATTGAACAGGTCGTCCACTCCGGCGGCCGGCCGGCCTGCAAAACGAGTCTGTGCAACCGCGCACGTCGGCTGGTCGTCGTGCGTGAACTCGATGCCGGCGTTGGCGCTGCGCTGGGACCGCCCCGGTTCTTGAATATCGACCGACGACACATCCCGTCTGGTTCGTGGTGACGCAGTCGTTGGCGATGCCTGGTATTTCGTGTCGGTGCGCCGGATTTGGGCGATGACCGGATCGGAAGCCCGGATCGCCGGGGCCCTGACCCGCGGCGGATGAGGAGCCGGGCGTGGCAGGCGAGAGCGCGCGGCATCGCGGTAGTTCTTGCCGTATCGCGCCAGGTTTGCGAAGAGCTCAGCGTCCGGACTGAACTCTCTGTGATCGAGCGTGACCGTGCCGAGGTCGGACGTCGTGTCCTCGTAGTCGCGCGACGCGATCCTGCAGAAGCTGCTGAAGTTCAGGTCGTTCACCGTGACACCGCGCGTCGATCGCGACGTCCGGCAGCAGCGTCGGAATCCCCAGAATCCGGGACGTTGTTCTGCTGCATGTGCGAGAAGAGTTCAGCGTGAGCTGCGATCGGCTTCGCCCATGCCAGACGACCATGCGAGGGCGCCAGGCCCCAGCTCTGGCATGTGCGACATCGCGTCCGGCATAGCCCGTGTCCTGCCACATCCCGTTGAACCGGAACGCGACTGCGCTCGTCATCCGGTGGTTCACGTCGAGCGTCGTCCAGCTTGCTTGTAGTCCGCGCTGCCGCCGCGCCGAGACGAATCGTCACGTGAAGTCCTGGGGACCGGCGACCTTGAGCTGACGAGGTTTCGATCGATCCGCCGGTCGCGATCCGCGGCCGGTCGTGACCGACGACAGGCCCCTTCGCGACCTCCCACCACTTCGGTGTTGAAGGCGTCGCGGCTGATCAGCCCGACGCCTGCGGGCGCCGTCGCTGACGGGATAAATGTCGCTGCGCGCTGAACCCGCGGATCATGCATCGTTGTCGCCGGACGATGTGCCGCCGCTGCCGCCCTCGGGCCGGATGCTCATCGTGATCCCGGGCGTGTTACGCAGCACGCAGCGCAGCGACGTCGCGTTCTGCTCCTGTAGTAGACCTGCGGCTTCGGAATGACCGCGACCGTCATGCGGCGTCAGCGCAGCGTCTGACCGCATTTGGGCCCGCTCACCTTCGCGGGTCTGGCCCTCGACGGCGGCGAACTCGGACACGCCGCGGGATGTCGAGGCGGACGCCCTTCCGGGCCTGAACGTCGCGCGCACCGCCGTGCCCGACAGCATCGCGTCCATCGCCGCTAGCCGGCGTCAGCGTGCCGGCGGCGCCCGACGCCGACTGCACCACGATCCAATCCGGGATCCGATAGGACGACCTTGAGGCCTGTGACACGCTCTGTATTCAGCCACTGCCGCGTCCAGCGGGCCGGCCGCGATCTGGAACTTCAGCTGCCGCGGACCGCGGGCGGCGCCCCCGCCCGCCTGAGCGCCCTGGTTCGCGCCGCTGGCCGCCAGCGGCCGCGGCCGGCTGGACTCCAGCCGTCGTCGACGCCGCCAGCGCCGTGCCCAACATCACGGCCCAGTGCGATCGCGCCGCGGAAGCGGTGTGCAGGCCTGACCCCGTGAAAACGTCGCTTCATCTCTGATCCTCGCGTCGGTCATAGCCTCCGGGGAACGGGCGCCGATGACGTCGACCGACCGCCGCATTGCCGCTCCTCGGGCAGCGCGACCCGCTGTGCAGGAAGTGAACCAGCGGCTCGTGCTCAGCTCATCAGCCGGCGTGTCGATGAACCAATCAGCGCCGGGACGTGCCTTTTTGCCAGGAATATCAGCTGATGTTCTACGGTCGTTGCGGCCCCTGCGCATCTTTCGGCCAGCTCCACCAACTATCGCGCGCCGTGGCAGTGGACTTTTTGTCTGCGTGAGTCGCCTGGGGAAATCAGGGAACGGCGGGGTTGTCGACGATGCGACTTTCTCCTGAGCTACAATGCCGTTGCGAGAAGTCTTGGAATCGTCGTGGCGACGTTTCGCTCTCCGCCGCGTTGGCACAGGCACCGGCAGCGAAGCCCCAGGCCCGCGTCGTCACAAAACCGGCCGGCACGCTGGCGCAGGTCATGCGCGGCATCTACTTTCCGAACTCGAATCTGATCTTCGACGCAGAAAAACGACCCGCGTGTCGAAAAAGAAGACGGAGTCGACCGGTTCCGCCACCATTACGTACGGCGGCGCCTATTCGGGCTGGGAGGTCGTCGAGAACGCCGCGATTGCGCTCACCGACGGCGTCGATCTGCTCCTGACGCCCGGACGGCTGTGCCAGAACGGCAAGCCGGTCCCCCACGACAGCCGGACTTTCAGAAGTTCGCCCGCGACATGCGTGCAAGGCCGGCCTGGCTGCAGCTCGAAGCCGCGCACACCAGGGAATCAGGAGAAGGTGTCGGACGCTAACAACGCGGTTCACGACGCCCGCCCGAATTGCCACGAGGTTCATCGCGACACGGGACCCGCTGACAGCCCAAAGCGCTGCAGCGTGCCCGCGAAGAAATAAGCGCCAGAGGGACTTGCCCGCCGACTTGTTCGCCGAAGCGCCAGCGCGAAGGCGGAAGCTCTAGAAGGGCTCGAGAGCGAAGGCGGGCTTGGACTACCGAAGCGCTACGAGTCGCCGAGCGAAGGTGGGACTCAGGGGAAGCGCCGGTAGGCTTCGTTCCCTTCTTCGCACGGTGTAGTGGTACCCCAGTCCTGACAGGAACGCATCGAAGGCGCCGCTCTCGCTGTCCGGCACTTCGAACGCCGCGAGCACGCGGCCGAAATCGGCGCCGTGGTTGCGGTAGTGAAACAGGCTGATGTTCCAGCGTCCGCCGAGCGTGTCGAGGAACTGCATCAGCGCGCCCGGGCGTTCGGGAACTCGAAGCGGCACACGCGCTCGGCGCCGACGTGCGGCGTGCGCCCACCCACCATGTGGCGCACGTGGAGCTTCGCCATTTCGTTGCCGGACAGATCGGCGGTCTCGTAGCCCAGCGCCCGCAGCCGGGCCGGCGAGCTGGCTCGCCGTCGTGCCGCGTCGCGGTCGCGATGCCGACGAAGATCTCCGCCTGGTCCCGTCCGCTGAGCCGGTAGTTGAACTCGGTGACGACGCACGCGCCCAGCGCGGCGCAGAAGGCGCGGAACGCGCCGGGCCGCTCCGGAATCGTCACCGCAAGCAGCGCTTCGCGGCCTTCGCCGAGCTCCGCGCGCTCCGCGACGAAGCGCAGCCGGTCGAAGTTCATGTTCGCGCCGCTCAGCACGGCGGCCAGCCGCCGTCCGCTCACGCCGCGCGCGGTCCACGTACGACTTCAGGCCCGCCAGCGCCAGGGCGCCCGCCGGCTCGACGATCGTGCGAGTGTCGTCGAAGATGTCCTTGATCGCCGCGCACATCTCGTCGTTGCTGACCCGCAGGACCTCCGTCACCGTGGCCTGCGCGATCGGAAAGGTGTGCGCGCCAACCTGCTGCACCGCGACGCCGTCGACGAAAATGCCGACATCGTCCAGGCGCACGCGGCGGCCGGCCTCGATCGAGCTGCGCCATCGCGTCGGCCTCGAACGGCTCGACGCCGATGACGTCGATGTCGGGCCGCAGCGCCTTGACGTACGAGGCCGATGCCGGCGATCAGCCCTCCGCCGCCGACCGGAACGAACACCGCAGACAGATCCGCCGGGGCTCTGACGCAGCAGCTCCACCGCCACCGTGCCCTGTCCGGCAATGACCAGCGGATCGTCGAACGGGTGCACGAAGACGAGGCCGGTCTCGCTCGCCAGCCGCTCGCGCGTGCTGCTGCGCCTCGGCATAGCGATCGCCCACCAGCACGACCTCGGCGCCGAGCGCCTTGACCGCGTCAACCTTGATCTCCGGTGTCGTCCGCGGCATCGACGATGACGGCGCGAATGCCCAGGCGGCGCGCGGAAAAGGCGACGCCCTGCGCGTGATTCCCGGCGCTGGCGGCGATGACGCCGCGGCTCCGCTCTTCCGGAGTCAGCCGCGCGATCCGGTTGTAGGCGCCGCGGATCTTGAAGCTGAAGATCGGCTGCGTGATCCTCGCGCTTCAACAGCACGTGGTTGTCGAGAGCGCCGCGACAGGCGCGGCGCGACGTCCAAGGCCGTCTCGTTGACGACCTCGTAGACGCGGCTGGCGAGAATCTCTCGAAGGAGGCTGTCCATCACGGCCTCCGGCGCTCTCGCAATGCACTCTTAGACATCAGGCAGAAACGCCGCAAGAAGGCCGATCGCGGAAGAAACGCGCACAGCCGGTAGACCGCCTCGATGCCCGACGACGTCGGCCATCTGGCCGAGGACCGCGGCCCCGATGCCGCCCATGCCGAAGGCGAAGCCGAAGAAGACGCCGGAGATGAGCCCGACGCGTCCGGGCACCAGCTCCTGCGCGTAGACGACGATCGCCGAGAACGCGGACGCCAGGATCAGGCCGATGACGATCGCCAGCATCGGCGTCCAGAACAACGACGGCGTACGGCAGCAGCAGCGTGAACGGAAGGACGCCCAGAATCGACACCCAGATCACCAGCTTGCGGCCGATCCGATCGCCGATCGGCCCGCCGAGGATGGTGCCCGACGGCGACGGCCGCCGAGGAACACGAACAGCTGGATCTGAGCCGTCCGAACCGACAGGTGAAACTTTGCGATCAGGTAGAACGTGTAGTAGCTGCTCAGGCTCGCGAGATAGAAGTAAGCTCGAGAAGATGAGCGCCGCGAGGATCGCCAGCGACCAGCCGACGCGGCGCGGCGACAACCTGCACACGCGGGCGGGACGTCGGACGCGGGCGGAGCGGCCAGCACGCGCTCCCGCCACTCTCGATGCCATCCGCCGATCTTCCACAGGACGGCGATTCCCGCGAGGGCCAGCAGGGCGCACCACGCGATGCTCCCCTGCCCGCGCGGCAGCACGAGGAAGGCGCCCAGCAGCGGACCGAACGACGTGCCGATGTTGCCGCCCACCTGAAACACCGATTGCGCCAGGCCGTGCCGGCCGCCCGACGCCATCCGCGCCACACGCGACGACTCTGGATGGAACACCGCCGAGCCGATGCCCATCAGCAGCGCGGCCGCGAGGATGATCCCGAAGGTTGGCGCCGCCGACAGCAGCAGCAGGCCGACGAGCGTGAACGCCATGCCGATGACGAGCGAGTACGGCATCGGACGACGGTCGGTGTACAGCCGACGAGCGGCTGCAGCACCGAAGCCGTCAGCTGCTGCGCCAGCGTCATCAGCCCCGACCTGCGCGAAGCTCAGCGAAAACACCGTCTTCAGCATCGGATAAATCGCCGGGAGCAGCGACTGGACCGTGTCGTTGAGCAGATGGGACAGGCTGATACCGGCGAGCACCGCGACGGCGGTTCCCGGCGGCCTTTATGCGTTCGTGGGCGATCATGATGAGATGATCGCCCACCGCTCGCGGTTCTTCCGAACGGCTGAGTCGTCGCAACGCTTGCATCTGTGATCCGGTCCAATGCCACCCCGTTCCGTCAACGCTCTACTGAACAAACAGTGAAAGACTGTGAAAGTGACAGTCGCCTTTTTCACGGTTTCGCCTCTACGCTTCACCGAACGGCTTCTTCAGAATTGAAGGCACTATATGACGACAACCAGTTCTAGGTTGAGAACCCTCGAGGTTGGGATTCGCCCCTCATTCTCTTCTGGGCTCCCTCGTCTGTCGAGGCCACATCGGTCACGATTCAAAACGTGACGGTGACATCCGCCGTCGGTACGCTGATACGAGAACGTGGTGCATGATCGGCTGCGGCTTCAATTCGGGTGCGGGGAACCTGTTGGGCAGCCTTTGCCAACACGGTGATCAATTCTCCCAGTACGCGGTGGGAACCAGTCGTTGGTTCTGACACAGAATCCCACTGCACCTCGTTCCAGGCTTCAACTTCGATACGAGCGAACATATCTTTGGCGATGGGACGGCGGATTCGTGCGTGCCGGAGCTGGTGGCCAGGTTGCTCCTTCCCGTGTGATGACGTTGGACATTCTCACCAACCTGTTCGGACTGGTGTCGGTTCCGCTGCCATCGGACAACGCATTGAACAACTTCAATGCCGATCCCGGCGGGAGGACCGCCATACGAAGCGGCGAACTGGAACTTATCCGGTCCTCAACCAGCCAGGTGGACTCCATGTGTGGATCGGCTACGCGGATAACGCCCACCTGGGTGCCGTGCGCCGATGTCGACAGGGACAATAGCGTCGAACTGTCTGCCGGACAATCCATGGCAAGGCTCGCTTAACACGATCTTCGCCCGGACGGGCGATGGCCGACACTGCGGGCGCCGAGTGTCTTCGCCCAGGCATTACTTCTTGCTTCGATGCTGGTGCCATCCGGATCGAGGGTTGAACGATCCCACGACGACGGCGGTTCCTGAGCCTGCGTCGATGATGCTGCTCGCGACTGGCCTCGCGGGATTGATGGCTCGGCGTCGCAGCCGCGTGCGGAAAGCGCGCTGAACACGGGCGACCCCGAATGGTGACGCCAGCGGGTGCGCACCACCCGCCGACCGTTGCCCGACGACATCGAGCGTCAGGCGCCTGAGCGGTTCTCATTCGCAGCGCCGCCAAGGGTCGATCACCCGATTACCTCCCGAGCGCACACCGCGGTGCATCCAAGCTCGCTCGAGAAAATGACCGCTTTCCGCGATCGGTATCTGTCGGAGCGTGTCAAGGAGCGGCTACGCGTCCTGGATGTTGGCAGTCAGGACGTGAACGGCAGCTACCGTCCAGATATTCTCCGAACCGCTCTGGTCGATACAGCGGCCTGGACGATGACCGCCGGTCCCAACGTTGACATCGTTCTGCGCACGCCGCACGTGTGGAACGAGGTGGCCAGCGGATCGGCTGACGTCGTCCATTTCCGGCCAGGCGTTCGGCACATCCAGTATTTCTGGATCACGATGCTGGAGATCGCACGTGTGCTCAAGACCGGGTGGCATCTGCTGCATCCTTGCGCCGTCGAGTGGGCCCGAACATCGGCACCTCGCTTGATTGCTGGCGCTTCTATCGTGACGGCATGGTCTCGCTCGCGCGCAGTTCGCGCAGCTGGAAACACTCGAAGGCGGTGACGCAGTGGGACGACCTTGGGGATGCCGTGAGCGACGCCTGGCACGACTCAATGCTCGTGTGCCGAAAGCCGGATCGTGGACCGTGGTTGAATCTCCAGAGTCGCGCTCAGGCGCTGGATGCAGCATCGAGGCAGAACACGATCGGCCTGAGATAGTCCGCGTATCTCCGCTAGCGCGTCACCCTGGAACGTGGGTTGTGGCATAGCGATAACCCGCCCGACAGCGCGGCAAACGGCGGCAGGCGCTCGAGTGCATGCAGGATCGTTCCGTCGGTGGGCACGGGCTCCGTCGGGTAGTCGCTCCAGTCCAGTCGAGTGCGAGCAGCGGGTGCGCAGCGCCTCGTTCGCGCCCAGAACATGGTGCCGATGAGGAAAGTCGAAGAATGGTGGCAGCGGCTCGCACCATCCCCATCCGCGTCGCCAGGCGTTCAGCGGCGATCTCCTGGTTGTCGTCCCAGTCCGACAGATGCTGGATCGTCGGGAAACACGATACCCAATGCTCCGTCTCTGGCGAAGCGACCGAGAATGAGATCCATCATGGGATGGCAATCTCCTATCAGGTGCTGCCACATGAAACTCGCGCCACGAGTCGCCCATCGCCCCGTTGTCGATGCCGAGACTGCGTTTGCCATGGACATGCCCGATCACGTCATAGTCGCGGAGCATCGTCGTCCACGCAAGCGCTGCCATCAGCGGGCCGATGTCGCGACCGCGATTCGGAACAAGACGGATCTGAACGCTTCCCCGATCGTAGCCGCGAGCGGCCTCCGCGATCACCCGTGCCTTGCGCTCGTCATCCGTCGTGAAGAACAAGTCGCATCGGTGCGCGGTTCGCGCTCAGCCCGCGCAACAAGTCCGCTGCCAGCTCCGGATAGAAGAAATGGCCATGCAGAGCGACTCGTCAGCTCGGCACCACCCGATCTCGCCGCTGGTCGGCGGCTCCAGCACGATCACCTCAGGCCACCACGGACCATCCGGCCTGCCGCTGCGGACGAAGTGCGCGAGCGGGATTGACGCCGCGAGGCATCGCTAGCGATCCACGGTTCTCGTGCGCGTAGATCGTGTGGGTGAAAGCCGACGCATGGGCGCCGGAACAAACCGTTCGACGCGGAATGGCGAAGCAGGCCCACGGCGAACCACCGCGCCAGGAACCCATTGATGGCCTCGTCCCTCGTCGAAATCTGGCACTTCGTGGTGGCAAGTAGACGCTGGCGTCGAACAGGGGATCGTTACGCAACGTGGCAAAGTCTTCCTTCCGCTGTCGCATGATCCAGCGGCGTCGATTCCGAGCTCGTCCAGCCGACGTACGCACGCGATCCGTGTCGAACGTCGCCTCGGCGATGCGCCGGGTCGCTTCCCCGATCTCGATCCGCTCTCGCTCGTTGTCGGCCAGCCGGGCGATGGCACCAGCCGCCGCGCCGACGTCGAGATACGGCACCACACATTGGCTGGCAAGGGCATCGGCGGCGAGCAGATCGGCCATGCCGGTCGCGCCCTCGAAGCACACCACCGGAATCGCGCGCAAGGCAGCATCGATCGTCACATTCGGCAGCGGATCAACCGCGAACTGAGGAAGAAGACGTCCAGCCAACGCATACGCCGGTTCCACGTCGGCGATGGCATCGATGATCGACGTGGTGGTGCCCAGCCAGGCGCTCGATTTGATCCGCGAGATAGCACGAGTAGGACGGATCGTGGTCCGGCTGATATCCCCGCCGATCCACACGAACCGCACCGGACGTTTCGGGCCGAGCCTGGGCCACAGCGGCCGCGCACGGAGAGAAACAGATCGACGCCCTTCCTGAGGTGCACCGTGCCGCACCCGAGCACGACCAGCGCGTGTTCGCTGGCCTTCTGTCGACGCGAGCTCGAGCAGCGCGTCGACCAGTGCGAGCCGTTTCCCGGTAGCTCCCTCAGCGGAGGGGGCGGACACGTCCCCTGTGGGGAGCACGTGAACCGTTCGGCCTCGAAGCGTGGGATGTTCTCTCTGAGCCGCGCCGGCGCACGATCGCTGCGGGGAACACGACCTGGGTCGACCAGTCGAGCGCCTGGCCCATGCTCCCGGCGGGGCGGGTATACGACGCGAACTCGTGCACCAGCGAGACCACCGGGATGTGAGCGTGTGCCAGCGCAGGCAGCACCATCCGCGTTTCGATGCTGTTCGCGATCGCGTAGAGCACGCACGATAGGACGCGCACAGACGTGTCACCAGGATGCTTGGCTTCCACCTCGCACCACTCGGATGTGAGGATCGGCCCGACCACGGCAGCGCAGCGGCTCTCGAACACGGGAAGAGTTCGCCGGCGTCAAGCAGCACGGCGACGACGTTGTATTTCTGCTGTCAACCGCAGTGCGATGTTGGTACGCGATGATCGGCGCGCCGGTACGAGGAGGCGTCGTGGGCGATAGAGCAGAATCGTCTCGCGTGACCGCATCCAGGCGTTGCCGATCGAAGGCCAGCGTCTCAGAGACGCTGATGCCACGCCGCCCTTCCGCGCGGCCGTGGGCGAGGTAGTGATGGAACCTGTTGATCGCCGCCGCCGGCGAGAATCGGGATTGCGATGTCGATAGTATTCGGGATCGAGGCCGCTGATGGTGGCAGCCCCAGTTCCTCGCCCACCAGGACGTAGTGCAGCGCTGGATCGAGGCCTTCGAGACCGCCTGCACGTGCCGCGTAGCCGACGGCATCGAATAGCGTGCTCGAGCCCACAACGTTCGCCGTCTCTTGCGCCTGCTCGCGCGAGGCATAGACCGACCATCCCGCCGCCCGCAGCATGAGAAGGTCAGGGCCGGAGGCCCATCGAGTCCGGCCCTTCGATAATACGGATAGCAGAAAACCGCCCTCGAAATTCCGGCTAGCTCGAGGCCCGCACGCCAGCCGTGCAAGAGATAGTGCCTGGCCGCGTGTGCGCCGGTCTTCCAGTCCGGCGGACGCACAATAGGCCGTGGACGTCGAAGCAGGCCGCTTTCCTCGAGCAGCCTGCAATCGACGTCGCAATCTTGATCAGGCAGTAAGTCCGATCGGTCACGATATCAAGCATGTCACCAGCGCCTGGGGCCCGCGCTCCGCAATGAAATCGAGCAGTGCTGGAAAGCAGGATCTCGACGGTCTAAGGTCCGAGGCCCAGTATCCGATGCTTGATGTACCGCTTGACCGGTTTTGGAATCATGTGCTTGACGGTCGCCAGGCGGTTCACGAGCGCCGTCAGCGCCGGATTCTGACGAAGGGCAGCCAACTCGCGTTGACACGCTGCGGTCGCCGTGATCTGTTGCCGAAGCAGTTGCGTTGCCCGCTCGCGCTGAGCGATCGCCTCAGACGTTTGATTGCGTGCTCTGGAGGGCTGTTCCTCGAGCGCCACGACCTGGGCACGTCTCCTCTTCTCGAGTGCTGGCGCGCGATGCATCGGCGGCGCTCTTGACGTGCGATCTCGGCTCGCGCCGCCTCCAGTTCGTCCTTCAGGGCGCAATGCGTTCCGTCGCCTTCTGAACGTCCATCTGACTGTGGCTGGTGGCGTCTGCCAGGCGCGCAAGCTCAGATCTGGCCTCGGCACACTGCTGCTGGAGCGCTCCGGCGGCTTCGGTCTGGCGTGCCGCCTCGGCGTCGAGCTACCGGAGTTCCTGCTGGAGTCCCGCCACGGCTTCGGCCTGGCGTGACGCCTCCGCTCGGGATGCGGAAAGAGCTCCTGCTGAAGCCTCGCCGCGGCTTCGGCCTGCCGTGCCGCCTCGATGCGATACGCATCGGCAGTCTCGACAAGCCGGCGGATCTCCGCTCGCGCCGCGTCGAGCTCTGCCTCACTAGTCCGCACACGGCCGGCAATGCCTTCGGCCTGACGCAGTGCGAACCGGTCGATGTGAGCGACGTGCCGAGCCTGGCGAAATATGAGACGAATCCGGCCGATCGTGTCCGGATCCGAGGTTGCCAGCAGCGTCCGTAGAGCGACCGGCGGCCCTTCGCTGCCGACGTAGGCGAGGCCGAGGCCATGTGAATGCACGAACGCCAGCGTCGGATACCGCGCCGCAATCTCTTCTTCCCAGAACTGCCACACACCAGATCCTCGCTCACGCACGTTGATGTCGTGGAACAACACGACCCGCGTGAGCTCATTTTCGAGCCAGTCCGAAAAATCTTTCGCGACCGCTTCATACGTGTGAAACCCGTCGTATGCAGGAGATCGATGCTTCGGTCAGAGAAATAAGGCAAGGCGTCCTCGAACGTGGTCGGATCAGCGTCGAGAATGAGCCATACAGCGGATCGTGATAGGAGCAGGCTCCGAATACGTCGTCGCCGTAATGATCGGAATGTTCATCGCCTCGCCAGTGGTCGATCCCACTTAACATTGCGCCGCGAGCTCGAGGGACTGCACCGCTTGCAGAAACGCACAATAGGAATTGCCACTGTGCACGCCAGGCTCCACGACCGCACGCGCGGTCGCAGGGCTTCGACGAGCCACAAAGCAAAGGGATGTGGCCAACCCACGGGGACGGCACACGAGGCGTGCGGGGTATTGCAGCTCGACTCCGCTTGCGCTGCTGAACAAGAACCGTCGTTCGACTGAGCCCGCTTCGTCCCTGGTGGCGGTGCCCCGAGTCGGTGCGGCTTCCGACACAATCCGTGGAGGATCGACCGAGGGCTGGCCGGTGTCAGTATGCCGGCGATTCAGAGTCGCTTTGGCCTGACGCATGGCCAATTATGGCACGCCGCAAAACTGGAACTTCGGGCGGTGTTCAGGAGTAGGTCCCGCGCGGATCGCGCGGGGGCGACGTATTCGCGATTGTGAACGACGATCGACGCGCCCGGGAAGCCACGGTGACGTTTCCGGCCTTATCGGTGGCCCGGATCAGTAGCTTGTGCAGGCCATCCCGCATCATCGTCTGCGTATCGAGGGCGTGGGAGAAGCCAATCCGCTCTGGCGCGTGCGGATATACCGTCGCCACATCAGGCCGACAGAGCCGTACCGACGCGGTGCCGGCAGGTGGCGACCCGTCGACCAGGACCTCCCACGCGCGCAACGTCCACGTCGTCGAAGACCCAGCCGCTCACTGGGACAACGGAGGTGACGGCCTCGTCGGCGAGCGGCGCGTCAGCCAGCCGAAAGGCGGGAGCACGTCGCCCGGCGGTACTGTGCGTCGTGCATCGCCTCGATATCCTGCCGCGCTTCCCTGTAGTCGCCGGCGATGACAACACATCCCCTTCGAGAAACAGTCCGAGCCCAAACGTGAACAGGACGTGCGGCCGGCAGATGGTTAACCCCCAGGCCGAATTCGCCCGGATGTTCCCGAAAGCTGAAGACCCGCCGCCCAGGGATACTGCTGCGGCACGTAGACCGTCAGACCAACGCCCTCCTCGTTGACCAGCGCCGCCCGGTGTTCAGGGACATATCGCACCGGTTGGGCCTGCCCTGGAGCCGTCAGCACGTCGAGCTCACTGCGCCCGACCGGTCCACGGCGACGTCCGCCGTAGGACACGAAGCGCTTGCTGCTCCTGGTTCACCCACACCGCCGGGAACTCCTGCGGGGCGGACGCGTGGGTGTCGAATTGAGATGGGTGATTCGGTAATGAAGTGCGCACGGCATAGCGATAGTCCGGCATGAAGGAAGCCGTCTGCTCGATCATCACGTCTGACGGGACCGGCCGCCCTGGTCCTCCACGCTTTGTTGTCGGGTACACTCATAGGGCTCGCGTGGCGATGTACTCGAGTCCGCCGTCACTCGTTCTGGCGATGAGGCGCATTGCCGAAGTGGTGAATGTCGCCGCCTTGCACCGGATCCCAGCCCCAAATGCCGTCGCAGCCGGAACACGCGTCATAGCTTATCGTTCCCGTCGGTGCGCGCCGCCTGGACCTGCCGCCCGGTGCAGTCGGCGTTGTTCACGAAGTTCCGGCCCCGCAGGCTCACCTCAACCAGCGTGCCGCCACGGCGCGGCTCCACGCCGAACTGGATCGACACCGTTGTCAGGCGGATGACTGTTGAATCCAGCACAAACGTCTGGGGCGCTTCCGACAACATCAGGTTGTCTGCGCCCGCTCAGAACTGGCGATACCGTACATACAGTGTGTGAGGAGAGCCATCCCAGGTATTGGCTCGGGATCGGGAAAGCGAAAACCGTGGGCTCCCGAGACGGGCTCAGTCTGCAGAGGATGTTTCGCAGGAACGGCGGCGATAAACGTCCCGCCGTCACCGGCGGCGCCGTCAGGTATACATGCACCTGGATCGAGAGCAAGGGACTACTTGAATCCTGGGCCCATCAGAAGCGATTCCGCTCTGGTCGATTTCCACCAGCGCGCCCTTCACACCGTTGCTCGCTGCTGCCGTCGCTGTCACCACGATCGGCGCGCATGCCATGACACAGAGGAAGCGACGAAGAATCACGGCCGGTCCGTGAACCCATCGCGGCGCGGAAGGGCAAGGCCGCCGCCATGCGCACGAACGTGATCTCCTGCGCCGATCTGAAGCGACACGAGTGCCCCGGAGCGGGCGTTTCACTTTCAAGAGGGGAGCTCGAGGATCACGGATCCGACGTGGAACCGTTCGCGTTGCGTCTAGAACGCCGCGCGCGGAGTCGACCGGAGTGGCGATGTGGTCCGTATCTCAGGCAGGGCAGGCTGTCGTCGACGCGCGTGCCAGTTGCGCCTCGCGCACGGCATCGACCCAAGCCCCGGTGGAGCGCGAGGTCCCTCGCCGTGACCTCACCGTCATAGACCAGCACGCTGTGAGGGCTGGCACTCCCGGACGAGCGCTTCGTAGCGGTCGAAATTGTGCGGCCTCGAAACCACGACCGTGTCGTGCAGGACGCTGGGCTCGCGCAAATGCGCCTCGAGCTCCCCGGGGAATCGTCTCGATCCCGCGCAGCCTAACTCCCGGAACGTATCGCTGATACCGACTGCGACGACCAGACCGCTCACCGCGTATCCGGCCTCCGGGAGCTCGACGATCGCGTCCCGCATGCGGCCGAACCCGGAACCGATCGTTGGGTCGGGCAGCCGGTCGTCGATGACGAGCAAGCGACGCGGGCATCCGCGGGCGCGGAACGCCGCCCGGTTGACGGCAGCCCGGCCGATTCCGGGTTCGGCGGTTCGAATGCCGGAAGGACGTGCCCCCAGCGTTATCGGAAGCGCCGCCTTTGATAACGGTGGAGGAAGAGCCTGAACCCGGGATCCGAGCTGCCGCCCTCGTGATGCCGCACCCGCGCAGCGCGGCGCGCAGAGCACTCGATATCCCAGCGCGCGAATCGACAGGCAGAGGTCAACGTCTTCGTAATACGCGGGAAAGTAGTCCTCGCAGAACCCGCCGACGGCATCCACGCCTCACGCCGCACCAGGAGTGAGCACGCCGAGCAGTAGTCGACTTCGCGAACGAGAGGGAAACCGCCGGCGATTCCGGCGGCTTCTCCCCTGCCCAGGCCCATCGTCGAACCGTCCTGCCAGATGATCGACCCCAGTTCCTGCACCGAACCATCAGGAAACGGATGCAACTGCCAACGGCTCCCACCCGAGGGATCGAGATCGGCAATCTCCACCAGCGACTGCAACCATCCCGCCTCGACTTCGGTGTCGTCGTTGAGAAAGGCAAGATAGCGCCCGGTGCTGGCAGCCGCCCCCATGTTGCTGCCGGCGGCGAGCCCGAGGTTGACGGGCGACTCGAGGACACGAACACGATGAACGCGCGTCGCGCGCGCATCGAACATCGCATGCACATCATCGTCCGCGCCGTTGAGCAGAACGAGGATCTCGTGAGACGACCGGATCCGGCAGCCGTGCCAGCGCCGCAAGGCAGCGCTCGAGGCGCTCCGGCCGATGTCGGGTCAGAACCACAATCGAGACGGTCGGCGGTCAGATCCGCAGCACGAACCGCCGCTGCCGTCATCGCCGGCCTCGAAGCCGGGCCGTCAGACACGTTTCAGCGCCGTGTGCAGGAATCCGACCTTCCTCGCCCACGCGTTGCAGCGATCCGCCAGCACGTAGCGAGGTTGAGCCAAGGTGTCGGCGACTGACACATGCAGCCGATGCAACTCGTGCTGGGCTCGTTCGAGCTGCCGGTGGACCTCGCGATTCGAAACAGCGAGGTCTGCGGCGCGCTTCGCTTCAGTGGCGTGTTCGGCAGTGAGATCGTCCAGCCTTTCGCGCGCGGCGCGAGATCCTCGTGCGCCTGCTGGGATTGCGACACCTGCTGGCGCAGCGTCGCCAGGTAGGCATCTTTCACGAGCACATCGTCGCGCAAGAACCGTCGCTCAACCTGGCAACGCGCCAGCTCGGTGGTTGTCTTCGCGAGTTGTTCCTCGGATTGGCGATGCTCCAGCTCCAAACGTCGACAATCCTCGGTGACCGCCGCCACGGCTTCCGTCTCGAGGTCTCTCACCCGCTCTTGGAGCTGCCGACAATGTGTGTTCAGCTCGATGGAGATGCTCAGTGAGCGTGCTCACCAGTCCCGGCATACTGCTCGACAGTCGGACCGACGGCGCCAGCGCCACCGTCACACACGAACTGGTAGATATCCGCATCCGGCCCCGCCGTCGCACGGTCGATCGCCTCTCGTGGAAAGGCCGCGGAGATCGACGGCAATCTCGGTTTCCTCCACCGAACGAACAACGCGGGCTTCATCGATCACGCGCACACCGGCGTGCCTGAGCAGATCACGCAAGGGAGGAGCGGTCGAAGAAATGAAGAAGGGTGTGGTCCGACGGCCCTCGTGAGCTCCGCGGGAAGTGCTCCGGCCAGTAGCTGCAGTCGCACTGCGGCGTGCGCGACGTGCGTCACCGAAAGGATGATTCTCCCTCGAGGCGCGAGCAACGGTGCGAAGCCGACGAATGGCGGCGGCTGGATCGCGGAGATATTCGAGGACGTCGAGCAACAGGATCGCATCGACCCGATGCGGACCGAGAAAAGCGTCGAGATCCGCGGTTTCGACATCGCCGAGCGGGAAGCCATCACGCAAGGCTTGGTCAATCGTGTCGCGTCGGAATCGATGTCGATCCCCCAGACATGACAGCCGCGCGCAGCCAGCGCGCGGGCAACGGCGCCAGTCCCCGAACCGACGTCGAGGACCGTGCTGCAAGGTGGGATGAGACAGAACGGCCAACGAGCGCGCGCTGTTGACGTCATCAAGATCGACAGGCAGCGCTCCGCTCCGGGACCGACCATGCGACCGTTGCACTCATCGCGTCAAATCATAATGCTTGATGGCGCCCCACGGGCTGCGGTCAAACAGGCAGCGCGGTATCACAGAAATGGTATTGCTGGTGTGCTGAGCACCGGCCAGCGCGCAATGTGGCTGCGCTTGATCAGCGAGGACAGGCCACTGGCGCTGGACGCGGCCAGAGGCGTCGCCCGCGGCCAGCGCGTCGACTTCGGCCACCGGTGACGCGATTGAAGTCGCCGGGGATCGTCTGTTTGAGGGCGCTGGCCGCCACCGCGAACCGCAGCGCCGCATCGAGCGGGCGCCCGGCCAGCATCGAGTAAATCAGGCCCGCCGCGAAGCTGTCGCCGCCGCCGATGCGATCGACCAGCCGGACGACATAGCGCTGGCTCTGATGCATCGTCTTCGTCTTCGCATCCCACAGCACGGCGCTCCAGCCGTTGTCGCTCGCCGACAGGCTCTCGCGCAAGGTAATCGCGACCTGCGCCGGCCCGAACTCGCGCGTGACGCGCTCGGCCGCGGCACGATACCCCGCGACGTCGAGCGAGCCGCCCGTCACGTCCGCGCCCGCCACCGGCACGCCCAGCACCGCCTGCAGGTCTTCCTCGTTGGCGACGACGACGTCGACGTCGCGCATCAGCGGCCGCATCGTCGCCTGCGCCTGCGCCTCGGTCCACAGCTTCTTGCGGTAGTTGAGGTCGACGCTGACGCGGGCGCCCGCCCGTTTGGCCGCGGCGATCGCGTGGGCGGTCGCCTCCGCGCAGTTCTTGCCGAGGGCGGGCGTGATGCCGGTGACGTGAAACCACGAGGCGCCTTGCATCACGGCGTCCCAGGGCACCGCCGCCGGATCCAGTTCGCTGATCGAGGAGTGCGCGCGATCGTAGACCACCGTGGACGCGCGCTGGCTCGCGCCGCTTTCCGCGAAGTAGATTCCGACGCGATCGCCGCCGCGCAGCACGTGCGTCGTGTCGATCCCCTCCGCCCGCAGCGCCCGCAGCGCCGACTCGCCGATCGCGTGCTTCGGCAGGCGCGTCACGTAGCGGCTGGTCAGCCCGAAGTGCGCGAGGCTGGCCGCCACGTTGGCTTCGCCGCCGCCGAAAATCGCCGACAGCGCGGGCGACTGGAAGAAGCGCTCGAACCCCAGCGGGCTCAGGCGCAGCATGATTTCGCCGAAGGTGACGACGGTGTGAGCCATGGATGGACCGACTATCTCGCGGACGCCACGGTCGCGACAACGCGTCGCGCGTTGGCCGTGATCGTGTCGAAGCGGCCGTCCTCGATCGCCTTGGCGTCGAGCAGCGCCGACCCGATCCCGACCGCGACGGCGCCGGCGCGAGATCCAGTCGTGCGCGTTGTCGAGCGAGACGCCGCCGGTCGGCATCAGCTTCACCTGCGGCAGCGGCGCGCGCACGTCCTTGATGAACTGCGGCCCGAGCGACGTCGCCGGAAACACCTTGATGATGTCGGCGCCGAGCTCGTGCGCCGCGAAAATCTCCGTCGGCGAGAAGCAGCCAGGCATCGCCGCCACGTCGCGCTCGTGGCAGGCGGCAATCACCGCCGGCTGGAACACCGGCGAGACCACGTAGGTCGCCCCGGCATCGATGACCGCCCGCGCGGTTTCGGCGGAGGTGACGGTCCCCGCTCCAGCAGGAATCCGGACGGCATCGTCGGCGCAAGCTCCAGAATCAGTCCGACCGCCCCCGGCACCGTCATCGTCACCTCGAGCGCGCGCACGCCGCCTTCGACGAGCGCATCGACGACCGCGCGCAGCTTCGCCGGGTCTTTGATTCGAATCACCGCCACGACGCCGAGCTGCCTGGACCTGCTCGACCACCGCCGCGCGTCTCGTTTTCACCATGCTCATCGGCGCTTCTCCTGCCTTCTAACCTCTAACCTTTAACTTTTAACTTTTAAGTTTTAACTTTTAAGCTTTTAACTACCGCCCCATCCACCCACCGTCCACGACGAGCACGTGACCGTGCACGTAGTCTGACGCCTGGGACGCCAGAAACACGACGGCACCGCCCAGATCCTCCGGCTCGCCCCATCGTCCTGCCGGAATCCGATCCTGAGATCTGCCGGCTCCGCGCCTCGTCGTCCTGCAGGGCGCGCGTGTTGTCGGTCCGGATGTATCCCGGCGCGATCGCGTTGACGTTGACGCCTCGGCCGGCCCACTCGTTGGCGAGCGCCTTGGTCAACTGCGCCACGCGCGCCCTTCGCGGCAGCGTAGGCCGGCACGCGGATGCCGCCCTGAAACGACAGCACCGACGCGATGTTGATGATCTTACCGCTGCCGCGATCGAGCATGTGCCGGCCGGCGTCGCGGCTCAAGCGAAAGACGCTGGAGAGATCGACCTCGAGCACCGGTGTCCCAGTCGTCGTCGCTGAAGTCGCGGGCGTCGGCGCGGCGGATCATGCCGGCGTTGTTGACCAGCACGTCGAGACGGCCAAACCGTTCGAGCGTGCGCGGCACCAGCGACGCCGTCTCGGTGCGGATCGCCAGGTCGGCCACGAACGACGCCGTCCGCACGCCGTGCTCCGACGCGATGGCGGCCGCGAGATCGGCGGGCTCGAGACGGCTGGCGTGCAACGCGACGTGCGCGCCGGCGCGAGCCAGGGCCCGCGCCATGCTGGCGCCGAGGCCGCGGGAGGCGCCGGTCACGAGCGCCACGCGGCCGCTGAGATCGAGATCGAGTCACCGTCGTGCTTGCGCTGGAACACGATCTTCATCGCGAGCTGGATATCGCGCGCGGCAGGTTCGTCTGGCTCGTCACCTTGCCCGAAATCGGCGTTGGTCGGATCGGTATTCGGGTTCGCGTACCGCGCGATTGAAGGCGTTGAGCAGCTCGATATGGAATTGCCCGCGGACGCGGTCGCTCAGGCGGATCTGCTTGATGATCGAGATGTCCCACAGGTTCAGCTTCGGGCTGCGCAGGCCGTCGGTCTTCGACGGGAAGTAGCGCACGTTGTTCGCCAGCCGGATGCGCGTGTCGGCGCGCTGCTTGACCGGATCGTCCACGCCGTTGGTCTGAACCGCGGCGTCGTGGAAGTAGAAGCCGCTGATGTCGAACACCGGGTTGTTGGTGTCGCCCGAGTAGTCGGTCTTCAGGCTCGCCGGGTCGCCGTTGAAGTAGACGTTGCGGGCCATTCAAGTCAATCGGCTGCCCGCTCTGCAGCTGTCCGATCGCCTGCAGGCTCCAGCCGCCGATGAAGGCATCCGTGAACCGGTTCGCGTTCGCGGCAAACGCCCGTCCGTGGCCGAACGGCAGTTCAGGATCCCGCTGATGGTGACGCGGTGCGCGGGACGTCGGACGCCGACGGTCGATCTTCGTAGGTCGTATCGTGCGGATTCAGCTGGAACACCTGTTCCCTGAACCGCGACCAGGTATACGCCGCCAGCAGCGTGTAGCCCTTCGTGAACCGCTTCTCTACCTTGAACTGCGCCGAACGATAGCTGCTGGTGCCGTTGTCGTCGAAGGTTCGCACGTTGCCGAACTGCGGGAACGGGCGCAGCAGCTGCGAGCGGGCGACGGTCGCGGCGTTGAAGGCGGTGCCCGGCAGCAGTCCACGGAACGGATTCGGGACGAGCGCCGCCAGGAAATCGATGTTCGCCTGATCGCGCACGCGGCTGCTCGAGAGGTACTGCTGCGGGGTGGCGTTCATCTCGATCTCCCCGCCTGGCCACCGCCGCCCGTCGTCAGGTTCCACCCGTGGCTGCCGGTGAAGCCGCCCTCGATCAGCCACTGGTTCGGCAGCTCGCGCTGCACGCTGATCAGATAGCGCGTGTTCTGCGCGTTCTTGAAGTCGAGCGGCACGAACCGCGTCCCCGAAGCGTTGTTCAAATCCTGTCCGAGGAAGGTGTCGGCGCCGCGCGACGCGCCCGCCGGTGCGACGACCCCGCTCGGAAACGGATTCGCCAGCGTCGAGTTGAACGTCAGGCCGAGATCGTTGGACGGCACGATCGTGGTGGTCTGCGAGAACCCGGGCTGGAAGTTGCCGGAAATGATGAAGGGGACGGTGTAGACGCCGAGTCCGCCCCGGACCACCGTCATCTCATTCAGTTTGTAGGCGACGCCGAGACGCGGCTGGAAGTTGTTCTTGTCGGCGTTCCAGAATCAGGATTCGCATCCGAGGCGAACTGCAGCCCGCCGCGCACGCTGAACGCGGACGGCGCGATCTGCGGAATCGGGCTGGCGGCATGCGCGGCCTTGACGGCGGCTTCGATGCCGATCGCGGCCGACGGATCGAAGCCGCGCACGTTTCGATTCTCCGAATCGCGGGTCGCGCCTTCGTACTCGTAGCGCAGGCCCAGGTTCAGCGTCAGCCGATCGGAGATCTTCCAGTCGTCCTGCACGAACAGGCCGTGGTGCGGCGTGATGTTCAAACGCGCCGCGTTGATGTCGATGGTGCCGGCGGTCGGAAAGCCGAGCATGAACGTGGCGAGATCCTGTCCGAACGTGCCGGTGGAGTTGTCCTGCTGGCGCGTGAAGGCGTTGGCGTTGCGAAACACGTATTCGCCGGCCTGCGCACCGGGATTCGTGCCGAGCTCCCGGTATTGGCGGAAGTCGTAGCCGGTTCGCAGCGAATGGCTGCCAAAAATCCGCGTCAGCGTCGGCTGGAACGAGTAGATGGTGTGGTTCGTGACCGTCGCCAGGTTCTCGCCGCACGTCCGAGAACTGATCGAGATCGATGTGCGGAAAATACTTGGCGCCACCGAACAGGCCGGCCACCGCCGGCGAGAACCCGAGCGTCGCCGGATCGAAAATGCCTTCGTGCTGCCGGACGTTCGGCTCCTTGAAGCGCTGCCAGCCAGCGCGCACGTCGAGCAGCGTGCTCGACGTCATCGTGTAGACGTGGTCGTAGGTGACGCCGTCGTTGGTCCGGAAGAGGAAATTGCCGTTCGGGATGATCCCGTTGACCTCGCCGTAGATGGCGTTGCGGGACTCGCGGCGATCGTTGCGCGTGTAACGCACGAACAGCTGCTGCTTGTCGGTCAGCCGGTGATCGATGCGCGTCGACGTCGAGTAGAACGTGTCGTCGCGGGGATTGACGTAGAAGAAGTTGTTCCGCCCCTGATTGTCCGCCGCCTGATTCGGCAGCGGATAGAACTTCAGCGCGGCGGCCGCAATCGGGTTGATGCGATTTGCCGGGATGATGTTCCCGGGAAACGGCTGCCGCACGACGCGGGCGCCGACCTGGGTGGCGGTGGCCGGATCGTAGATGATGGTCCCCTGCGCCAGCAGCGCCGAGAAGTCGCCGTTGCGCATCGCCTGCGTCGGCACCGTCTGCGGCAGCGGCTCGGGGAACGTGTCGTAGAGCCACTCCACCGCTTCGAAGAAGAAGGTGCGGTTCGAGCGCAGCGGCCCGCCGAGTAGCCGCCCGGCCGGTTGTAGCTCAGGTCCGGCTTCGCGGCGCCGGTCTTGTTGACGAAGAAGTCGGTGGCCGACAGCTCGTCGCGGCGCAGGTAGTAGTAGCCCTCGCCCTTCAGGCTGTTGGTGCCGCTCTTGAGCGTGACGTTCACCACCGCGCCGGCGGTGTGGCCGTCGCCGGCGTCGAAGGTGGCCGTCCCGACCTTGAACTGCTGCACCGCGCCGGCGCGGCAGCACGAACGCGACCCGCCGCCCGCTCGTCATGTTGGGCGATCCGTCGAGCGTGAACTCGTTGCCCCCGCTCGCGCCGTCGGCGTTGATCCCCGACGTGCCGGCGTTGTCGAACGGCCGGGAAAACTTCAGGTCGCCGGTGAACGCGACACCCGGCACCAGCCGCGACAGCACGAACGGGTTGCCGTCCGACAGCGGCATCATCGAGATGCGCTTCTCGTCGATGACCTGACCCGCCGAGGCCGATCCCATCTCGAGCAGCGGCGATTGCGCCGTCACCAGCACGGTCTCCTCGAGCTGGCCGACTTCCATGCTGAGATCGACAACGCGAGGCGATCGCCGATCCGCACTTCGAGCCCCTCGCGCACCGACTTCTTGAATCCGAGAGCTCCGCCGCCACCGTGTAGGTGCCGGCGGTCAGATACGGAATCGTGAACAGCCCCTCACCGGTGGTCGCCGTGGTGGAGCTGACGTTGGTCGCGACGTTCGTCGCGGTGACCGTCACGCCCGGCAGCACGCCGCCGGACTTGTCGTTGACCCGGCCCGTGATGGCGCCGCGGAATTCCTGCGCCGGCCGCCGTGGCCGCCACCGCAAGCGCGATCGCGAGCGCGCCGCAAAGCGTTTTCATCGCATCCTCCTGACGGACACTTGCAACGATCACAGAGTTCAACCCGGACGATCGGTACGCGCAGACAGTATAGATGGCTTCGATCAGCGCGACGCTCGCGCGTCCGCCGCGGCACCATCGCAGCACGGTGCCGTGCGCTGTTCCACGGCGCGGAGAAAATCCTCGAACACGCGCTGGTGCGCCGACGCGTCGGCGACGATCGGCGACGCCGCGCTCACCGTCGCTGACGCCGACGGCTCTCGGCTGGCGTGACCGGACTTCTCCGCCTCCGGTCGCATCCGTGCAGATCGACGGCGGCCAGCCTGTCGCCGTCGAGGATCACCGTGCCGTTCGAGCCGGTCAGCTCAATCCGCCGCGAGTACCCCGGAAACGCCGACGTCGCGGCTTCGAGCGTGCCGAGCGCCCCGTTCTCGAACTCCAGCACGGCCACCGCGGTGTCCTCGACCTCTATCTGGTGCAGCTTCGCGGCAGTCTTCGCATACACACGCCGCACCGGCCCGAACAGCCACAGCAGGAGATCGACCGTGTGCACGCCCTGGTTCATCAGCGCGCCGCCGCCGTCCAGCGACCGCGTCCCGCGCCACCGCGAGTCCCGGTAGTACGACGGCGCGCGGTGCCGCTTCACCGCCGCCGTGGCCAGAATCGGCGACCCGAGGCGGCCGCCGTCGACGAGCGCCTTCAGGCGCTGGACATCAGGCTTCAGCCGATCCTGAAAGATCACGCCGAGCGTCACGCCGGCGCGCGCCGCTTCCGCAATCAGCGCATCCGTCCGCGCCGTCGTCACGTCGATCGGCTTCTCGACGAGGACGTGCAGTCGCTGTCTGGCCGCCGCGATCCCCTGGTCGGCGTGCAGCCCCGACGGGCTGCCAATCGCCACCATCTCCAGCGGCCGATGCGACAGCGAGACCATCGAGCGTGTCGTAGGCCACGGCGCCGTGCCGCGCGGCGAGACGCTGCGCGTGCTCCAGCGTGGGCGCATGGACCGCCGCCACCGCGACGCCCGGAATCGCTGTGGCCGCGCGCGCGTGCGTGTCGCTGATGTTGCCGGCGCCGATCAGGCCGATGTTGATCATGAGGAAATTAGGAAGATTCCTAATTCCTCATTTCGCAAACGCGCTGAATTCGCGCTTCGATGCGATCGGCCGGCGCCTTGGCGTCGACGACCAGAATCCGGTAGCGGAACGTGGCCGATGCGCCCGGCTCCAGCGTGAAGTTCATTGTCTCGCGGCCCTCGCTGAACACTTTCTGTCCGAGCGGATTCGCGGCGAAGAGCCCATAGCCGCGCGCGTGCCAATAGGTCGGGAATCCCGGGTTCTTCGGGTGGTCGATCATCGCAATCGTGATCGGCTGCGTGCCGATGTTGCCGGCGAGCAGCGTCCAGCGGCCGCGCGTGCCCCAGACCGCGTCGCCCTTTCTTGCCCTCGCTGCTCTGGTACTCGCCGGTGACGCCGGTGTTGTCCATCACCGGCACCGGCGTGGCGCGGCCGGCGACGTCCGTGAAGACCAGCGGCTCGTTCGAGGGCTGCTCGAGCTGCCGGGCGACGCGCATGCCGAGCATGCCGTCCTTCGCGTCGGTGAACACGACGCGTTCGCCGGCCGCCGTCAGCGTCGCGATCCGATCGATCGTCCGGGTCGTCGCGTCGCCGGCGAATACGAACTGCGTGCGCTCGCGCAGCAGACCTTGCCGTCGGGCGTCACCCAGTCGAGCTCGGTGCTCAGCTCGCCGCGATCGGCACGCCGCCCTTGCGCCGACACGATCCGCCGGTGGAGGATCGTCCCCATCTTCGATCGCTCCGTCGGCTTGATCGCGTCGGAGTTGTTCCAGAAGTCGAGGCCGTTGACGCACCTCGTAGTTGAACCACAGGCCGACGTGGTGCGGATGATCGACGCGCTCGCCCGGCGCGCGGCGGCGAGCGGCCATCCGCGCGTGACGATCGTGCCGCCGGCGCTGCGAATCGGATCGAGCACCGGCTTTCTTGACCGCGCTCCGGGCCAGATGTACGACGTGAACGGCTTGCCGCCGATGGTGATGTCGACGCGCTGCGGGCACTCTCGTTCGGCGTCACAGCGACCGACTGCGGCGCCACGCGTTCAGGCTCCAGAGTGACGGCCATGACGGCACCGTGCGATCAGCCACGCATCGCCGACCATCTGACCGCTCAGAACGGCATGCACGACGCGCGATCCGTGCATCTGACTAGTCGCCCTAGGCCCTCAGCCCCTACGATAGCACCCGGCTTTTTGCAGCAGCCCCTTCATCCCCGCAAAGCTCTGGCGCGTCGACTCCTCCGGCGTGCCGGCGCCGCGCCAGTGCGTTTCGAGCGTGACGGCGTGGCGATAGCCGTCGGCCTTCAGCGCGCGGAACTGCCCCGCCCAGTCGATGACGCCGCGTGCCCATCGCCATCCACTCCCATCTTGCCGTCGCGCCGCTTGCGCCGCGTCCTTGCAGTGGACGTGGCCGATGCGCCCCTTCGGGATCTGCGCGTAGCCGCCGGGAAACGGCACCTCGTCGCGGAACTGCGCGTTGCCGGGATCCCAGGTGATCTCGAGCGCCTTGTCCGGAATCGCCGTCAGCAGCCGCGCCGGCCTCGGCGCCGGTCGCGGTGTTGCAGGCGTATTCGTTCTCGAGCACGAGCGTCAGGCCGCGCTCGCCGCCTTCGACCGCCGCCGCGCGCGACGACGTCGTCGATCGCCGCGCGGTGCGGCTTCTGATCCTCGAGCCGCCAGAAGTCGAAGATGCGGATCCGATCGGTGTTGAACGTGCGCGCCAGGTCGAACGCGCGCTCGAGCAGCTCGTCCTGCTGCTGCGTAGGTGAAGTTGGCGCCGAACTCGTCGCGCGTCGGGCTGAACGGCGACTTCGGCGCGCCCGGCCAGTCGACCTTGAAGATCGGCGTCGCGAGACAGGCGACGCGCAGCTTGAAGCGCTCGAGGACGCGTCTGCACGTCGGCGATCTGCGCGGCGTCCCAGTTCATGAGGTTCTTGCCGCCGGCCTCGCGCGAGATCGACGAAGCCCATGCCGAACTCGCGCGACGCGACCTCGCAGGCGTGGCCGAAGTCCTGCGAGATCTCGTCGGTCAGGACCGAGAGGTTGAACGCGGCCGGTGGGCGGCGCGCAGGTACCTGCGGCGTCGCGCGCGGCCGGCGCCGAGCGCCGGCGAGAGAACGTGCGTCTGTTGCATCATGTGAGAAACCTTATCGCAATTTGCGTCCGGCGGGACCGGTCACGTGAGTCACAGGACTATCAATTGCGGCGCGGAGATTACAATTGGAACGTCCACCTTGGCAACAGCGGGCGCGCTGCCGTGCTGACTCGTTGTCAAACGGCCGACGCGGCCTATGATTGGTCAATCCAATCATGATCGTGCGACGATCCAGCCAGTCTCATCCGAACGACAGCGCCGCCGCCGTCGTCGCCCACGTGCGGCAGCTGATCGACAGCGGCAGCGCTCGGCCCCGGCGCCCGGCTGCCGCCCGAGCGCGACCTCGCGCCGCAGGTCGGCGTCAGCCGGCCGACGGTGCGCGCGGGACTGCGCACGCTCGCGGCGCCTCGGCGTCGATCCGGTCGCGCCGCGGATCCGGCACCTACATTCCGGACGGACCGCCGACGCTCGGCGCCGACGCGCTCAGCTTTCTCGCCGCGCTGCACAAGTTCACCGGTCGACGACGTCTACGAGGCGCGGCGCATTCTCGAGGTCGGCGCCGCCGGCCTGGCGGCCGAGCGCGCGACGCCCGATCAGCTGGCGACGCTGGCCGACGAGGTCGCCGGCCTGTTCGCGTCGCTCACCGAGCGGCAGGTGTTCCTGGTCCACGACATCAACTTCCACCGCGGCGTCGCCGCGGCGTCGGGCAACCCGATCGTCGCCGTCGCTCGTCGAGATGGTCGCCGCTGCTGTACTACGAGCGGCGCCGCGCGACCGGCCGAACGCGCCGTCGATCGCGACCTGCGCGACGCCGCCGATGCGCACCGCCAGATCTATCAGGCGGTTCGCGCGCGCGACGTCGACGCGCGCGCCAGCGACGATGAACGAACACCTGCTGCGCGCGCGCTCGTCATCAGGCAAAGGACGCAAGCATCGACGATCAAGTCGTCGACGCGCTCAGTCCGCCGCAGCTGCCGACCGGTACGCACCGAGCGCGACGCCGCGGTCATGTCAACCTGGCGGCGCCGCGCGAAGGTGGACGAAGCGGACCGCGAGATGATCGCGCCTCTTCGACCTCACCGGACGGACGGCGGTGGTCGTCGGCGGCACGACCGGCATCGGCCGCGCGCTCGCGCTCGGCCTGGCCGACGCCGGCGCTGACGTCGTCGCCACCGGCCGGCGGCGCGACGCCGTGGACCGACGTGGCGGCGGCGATCGAGGCGCGCGGGACGGCGCACGCTGCGCCATCCGGCCGACGTCGGCGACCTCGCGGTCGCTGCGCGCGCCTGCGCGAGGCGTGCCTCGCGCGCGTTTCGAGACGTGTCGACATCGTCGTCGCCGCGGCCGGCATCGACCAAGCGCGTCGCCGACGCTCGAGATGGCCGAGGCCGACTGGAGCCAGATTCTCGACACCAACCTGACCGGCATGTTCCGCACCTATCAGGTCGTTTGCGCCGCCGATGATCGCGCGCGGCTCCGGCCGTCTGATCGGCATCGCGTCGCTCGCCTCGTATCGTCGGGCTGCAGGAGGTCGCGGCGTACACGGCGAGCAAGGCGGCGGTCGCCGGGCTGACGCGGGCGCTCGCGGTCGAGTGGGCGCGCCACGGCTGACGGTGAACGCGATCGCGCCGGGCGTCTTCGAGACCGACTTGAACCGGCGAGATCCTGAAAGGGCGCGCGCGGCCAGGAATTTCTGACGCGGACGCCGATGAGGCGCTTCGGGCGCGTCGAGGAGCTGGTGGGCGCGGCGGTCTATCTCGCGTCGGACGCGCGCCACGTTCGTCACCGGACAGCTGATCGCCGTCGACGGCGGACTTGCTCGCGAGCGGCGTGAACCAGTGAACGCGGTGCTCGTCATCAGCGCGCGCCGACAACGTGGCGACGGCGCTCGAACCGCTCGACCCGGGGCGCGAGCTGCGCGCTCGGCGCGTGCGACCGTGCGTCGTGGCGGAAGCGATTCCGCGCGGGCACAAGGTCGCGCTGCTGCGCGATTCCGCGCCGGCGGGCGCGTCGTCAAATACGGCAGCCCGATCGGGACGCGCCTCGGCGGATATCGCCGCCGGCGCGCACGTGCACACGCACAACGTCGCGAGCGCGCGCGGACGTGGCGATCTCGCGGCGGCGGTCGAGGGCGATGACGGCCAGGACCGGCGTTCCTCGGGTATCCGCGCGCCGACGGCCGCGTCGGCGTGCGCAACCACGTCCTCGTCGTGCCGACCGTCATCTGCTCCGCGGTGGTCGCCGAGCGGATTGCCGCGGCGATCGCGCCGATCGGCGCGGCGCTGCCACACCTCGCCGGCTGCGGCCAGCTCGGGCCCGACCTGCACGTCACCCACGACACGCTCGCCGCCTACTGCCGTCACCCGAACGTCGGCGCGGTCATCGTCGATCGCGCTGGGCTGCGAGCAGGTCGTCGCGCAGTATCTCGGCTGACACGCGCGCGTCAGTGCGGGCAAGCCCGCGCACATCGTCTCGATTCAGGGCGAGGGCGGCACCGTGCGCGCGACCGCGCGCGGCATCGAGATCGCGCGGCAGCTGGCTGACGAGGTCAGCCGCATCGTCGCGCGTCTGGTGCCCGCGTCGTCGCATCGTGCTGTCGGTGAAATGCGGCGGCTCCGACTACACCTCGGGGCTCGCGTCGAACCCGGTCGTCGGCCGCGTCGCCGATCGGCTCGTCGATCGTCGGCGGCGCGGTGGTGCTCGGCGAGATCGCGGAGATCATGGGCGCCGAGCACCTGCTGGCGGCGCGCGCATCGTCCCCGAGACCGCCGCGCGCGGCTGCTGCGCGTCGTCAACCGCGTCGAAGCCGAAGCGATGGCGCTCGGCCTCGACATCCGCGGCACGCAGCCGTCGCCCGGCAACATCCGCGGCGGACTGACGACGATCGAGGAGAAGTCGCTCGGCGCGACGCACAAGGCCGGCGAGCGCACGCGGCTCGAGGAGGTCGTGCGCCTACGCGGCGCGCGATCACGCAAGCCCGGCCTGACCGTGATGGACACGCCGGGGCTCGACGTCGAATCGGTCACCGGCATGGTCGGCGGCGGCGCGCAGGTCGTGCGTGTTCACGACCGGCCTCGGGACCCCGACAGGCAACCCGGTGGCCCCGGTGATCAAGATCACCGGCAACGCTCGCACGGCGCAGAGCCATGGCCGACAATATCGACGTCGACGTCAGCGGCGTGATGAGCGAAGCGAAGTCGCTCGACGCCGCGCAGGCCGCGCTGTTCGACGAAGTGCTCGAGGTGGCATCGGGCCGGCCGACCGCCGCGAGCGGCTCGGCCATCGCGGTTCGCGATTCACCGGCGGAATCCGACAATCTGGGGCTCGGGGCTAAGGGCTGAGCTGATGGGAGACCGATGATGGCGATGCCGAACCTGCGCACCGAACAACCGATCGAGGCTCCGGCCCGAGCGTCGGCTCGTTCCGCTGGGTGATCTGCGGCCTGCTGTTTCTCGCCGCGACCATCAACTACGTCGATCGCCAGGTGATCGGCATTCTCAAGCCGACGCTGCAGGCGCAGTTCGGCTGGAGCGAAATCGACTACGCCGACATCGTCTTTGCGTTTCAGCTCGCCTACGCGATCGGGTTTCTGTTCGCCGGTCGCGATCATGGATCTGCTCGGCATCAAGCGCGGGTTTGCGCTCGCGCTGACGATCTGGTCGCTGGCCGCGATGGCGGCCCGCGGAGGTCGAGCGCTTCGGCCCGGCGGCGGCCGTCCTGCTCGGAACCGTCGGCCTCACCTACTCGGCGTCGGTCGCCGGCTTCATTCTGGTGCGCTTCGTCCTCGGGCTCGGCGAATCGGGTAATTTCCCCGCGGCGATCAAGACCGTCGCGGAATGGTTCCCGCAGCGCGAGCGCGCGTTCGCGACCGGGCTGTTCAACGCCGGCACGAACATCGGCGCGGTGATCACGCCGATGACCGTGCCGTTCATCACCGCGCGGTTTGGCTGGTGCGTGGGCGTTCATCCTGACCGGCGTGCTCGGATTCGCGTGGCTGGTCGCGTGGCTGGTCGTGTGCGAAGCCCGATCGTCATCCGCGGCTCAGCGCGCCGGAGCGCGCCTTCATCACCAGCGACCCGGCGGTGCCGCGCGACGCACATGCCGTGGGCTGAGCCTCTTCGGCTATCGACAGACCTGGTCGTTCGCCGCGGCAAAGTTTCTGACCGATCCGATCTGGTGGATGTACTGTTCTGGCTGCCCGATTTCTTCAGCCGCACCTATGGGCTGTCGCTGCTGCAGCTCGGACCGCCGATCATCGTCATCTATGTCGTCGCCGGACATCGGCAGCGTCGGCGGCGGGTGGCTGTCCTCGTCGCTGATCCGCCGCGGCTGGACGCGTGAATGCCGCGCGGAAGACCGCGATGCTCGATCTGCGCGATCGCGGTCGTGCCGATCGTCGCCGCGGCCAGCGTGCAGAGCATGTGGGGCGCGGTGGCGCTGATCAGCCTCGCGACGGCGGCGCACCAGGGATGGTCCGCCAACTGCTTCACGCTCGACGACGGACATGTTTCCGCGGCAGGCGATCGGCTCGGTCGTCGGGCTCGGCGGGTTTGCCGGCGCGGTCGGCGGGATGATGATCGCGAAACTCGTCGGCTATGTCGCTGCAGATGACCGGCAGCTACACGACGGTGCTGATGATCGCCTGGCGCCGCGTACCTGACGGCGCTCGCCGTGGTTCAGATCCTCTACGCCGAGACTGGAACCCGCGTGCTGGCGACTGAGACTGGGAAGCAGACGCAGGCTTCACACGGCACCGACGCCTGACGGAACTGCCGCGGGCTGACACCGAACTCGGCGCGGAAGGCGTGGTTGAAGTTCGACACGTCTCCGAAACCGCACTCGAGCGCAATCTCCAGCACCTGACCCGGCTCCGCAAGGAGCCGTGACGCCGCCTGACGCAGACGCGTCCGCCGCACGATCTGGTGCGGCGTGGCGCCCGTGACCTGCTCGAATGTCCGCAGGAAATGATACGGGCTGAGGCCGCGCGTCGCGCCGCGAGGCATCTTCAGCCTCAACGCGGCGTCCGGATGTTCTTCGATGCGGCGCACGATCCTGCTCACCCGCGCCTCCACAGCCGAGCGATGCCCCGACTCATCGTGGGCGAACAGCCGTTCGCGAGATCGACCACCCGCGCGCCGAGGCTCGATGCTCAATTCACTCCCACGCGACATCCGCGCCGCCGGTCGCTGCCCGCGAACGCCCGGGCGACCAGCGGCGACAGCTCGCGCAGTGGCGGCACGACCGGACGACGCGGCGGCCGTGGCGGCCGGCGTCGCCGGTGAGGCTTTCGAAGTACTCAGGCGTATAGCCGAACGATGAGACACCACGATCCCCGGTGCCGTGTTCGTGACTGCACTCGAACGACTGCCCGTGCGCGGCAAGCAGCACCGATCCCGGCGTCATCAGCGTCCGCGCCGCACCGCGCTGACAGTCGGCGCGGCACTGAAAGGTGCCGGCCGCCACGACCGCGACGCGCACGTGCGAGTGCTGTTCCTCGTACACTCGATCGTCCGGCCCGGCTGTGCAAACGACATCTTCGACGACCCAGCCGTCGCCCTCGGCAATGATCCGCGCCACAGGAAGCCCGGCCGTTCCGTTCGTCGCCCGCCGCTCGAGCGCCTGTTCCAGCGCGACCGCAATTTTCGCCAAGAATTGATCGCTCCCTGTCCGCTATAACCAGTATCGGCTGGAAGTATGAAAAGGAGCACAACGATATGGCGTCGATCAGAAAAGAGGTCTCGATCCAGGCGAGTCCCGAGCACGTCTGGGAAGCGATTCGTGACGTGAACGCAGTCCATCGGCGGCTGGCTCCGGGGTTCGTGCTCGACGTCCGCCCCGATGGCGACGTGCGAATCGTCACGTTCGCGAACGGCGCGGTCGTGCGGGAGCTGATCGTCGACGTCGACGACCAGGCGCGCCGGATCGCGCACGCCGTCGTCGACAGCCCGATGCAGTTGGCGCATCATCACGCGCACGATGGAGGTGCTGCGCGAAGGCGCGGACGCATGCCGCATCGTCTGGATCGCGGATGTGTTTCCAAACGCGGCCGCCGGGCGAGGTTGGTCCGATGATGGAACAGGGATCGCAGGTGATGAAGCAGAGCCTGGAGCGCACCGCACCGCGGCCAGAACCGCTACGGGCGTAGACCACGGTGGATTCAGAGGGTCTGGTGCATCGTCTCGACCAGGTAGCGTTTGTTGGTCTCGGCCGCTTCTTTCGGGGTGCGGCCGGGATCCGGCACTCGATCGAGCTCCACGATTGCCCACTTCCGGTAGTTGATCTCGCGCAGCGCCGCGAAGACGCCCGGCAGATCGACCCGTCCACGCCCGAGCTTCCACGAACTGATAGGGACTCGCCCCACCTGACCTACCCGACCCACCGCGACCCACCCGACTCTGGAGCTGGCCGCACGTCTTTCAAGTGCACGACGTCAATCCAGTCGCGGTAGGTGCGGATCGCCGGCACCGGATCGCCGCCGCCCTGTTGATAGTGAGCGACGTCGAACAGCAGCCGCACGTGACGCTTGTCGGCGGCGTCCAGCACGGCGGCGACTTCGTGCGGCTTCTCTCCCGTGCTGTTCATGTGATGGTGGTAGACCGAGCGGCACGCCGAGGTTGCCTGTGCGCTTGCCCAGCTCCGTCATCAGACGGCCGAGGCGCCGATAGTCGTCCGGCACCACGTCCCGTCCCTTCGGCCGCTCGTCGATCACCTGGAGGTACAGTCCGCCGGCGTCTTTCACGAACTGGGCGTGCTGCGTGTGCAGCGTGAGCATCTCCTGCTCGCGCGCCGGATCGATGGACAGGTTGCCGCTCGAGAGCACGGCGAAGGTCAGGCGGTGTTTGTCGAGCAGTTCCCGCAGCGCTTTCGGCTTGTCGCCAAACTGCGCGAACGCTTCGCCGCGCAGCTGAATCGCGCGGAAGCCGACCGCGGAGATGTCCTCCATCGCCTTGACGATGTCGGCGCCCCACGTGATCGCCGCGTAGCCGTATTTGATCGGCAGCGCGTCTGCCGCACCGGCGGTCCTCGAGAAGCCGGACATTACGTAGGTTGGCCGACAGTGCCGGTCAGGAATTGGCGTCGTGTCACCATGAGTGCACCGTTCCATCCAGTTTGCGGTTCACGGGCAGATAGGCCTGTTCGTACGGATACTTCGCGGCGAGTGTCTCATCGATGTCGACGCCCAGTCCCGGCGTATCGCCGGGATGCATGGCGCCGTTTTCGAACCGATACGCATGGGGAAAGACCGCGTCAGTCTCCGGCGTGTGCCGCATGTACTCCTGAATGCCGAAGTTGTGGACGCTGAGGTCGAAGTGCAGCGCCGCCGCCAGCGACACCGGACCCAGATCGGTCGCGCCGTGCGATCCGGTTCGGACGTGGTGCAGTTCGCCAAGCGCGGCAATCTTCCGCAAATGACTGATGCCGCCGCCATGGACGACGGTCATGCGGATGTAGTCGATCAGCTCCTCTTCGATGAGCTGCTGACAGTCGTAGATGGCGTTGAAGACCTCGCCGACGGCGATCGGCGTCGTCGTGTGGTGGCGGATCGTCCGGAAGCGCGGCCTGGTTCTCCGCCGGCACCGGATCCTCCAGCCAGAACAGCCGGTACGGCTCGAGGCTCTTGCCGAGCCGCGCCGCCTCGATCGGCGTCAGGCGGTGATGCACGTCGTGCAGCAGGTGCACGTCGAAGCCGACCTCGCGGCGAAGGCGCTCGAACAGCGGCGGCACGAAGTCCAGGTACCGTTCGGTGCTCCACACGCTCTCGAGCGGCATGCCTTTCTGCGCCGGCTCGTAATACAGCGTGCCGCGACCGACACCGTAGGCATTGACGACGCCGGGGATGGCGCACTGCGCGCGGACGGCGCGATAGCCCATCGCGATGTACTCCTGCACCGCGCGCACCGTCTCGTCGGGCGTCGATCCGTTGGCGTGGCCGTACACCATCACGGCGTCGCGTGACGCGCCGCCGAGCAGGCGATACACGGGCGCGTTGACCGTCTTGCCCAGGATGTCCCAGAGCGCCGTATCCACCGCGCTGATCGCCGACATCGTGACCGGGCCACGCCGCCAGTACGCGCCCTTGTAGAGGTATTGCCACATGTCCTCGATCCGTCGCGCGTCGCGATTGATGAGGAGCGGAATCACGTGGTCGCTCAAGTAGCTCGCCACCGCAAGCTCGCGGCCGTTCAGCGTCGCATCGCCAAGACCGTACACGCCGTCTTCGGTCACGAGCTTGAGCGTGACGAAGTTCCGTCCGGGACTGCAGATGATGACTTTGCGCGTCTGTGATGCGCATAGGGGCTAGGGGCTGGGGGGCTAGCTGCTTACGTTGTGGAAGAAGCGCGATGGCGGCGGCGCCGACCAGCGCCGCGCCGACCAGGACCAGAAAGCCGGTGTCGTAGCTGCCGAAGCGGTCGCGAAGGTTGCCGACCAGCATCGGCGCCGTCGGCTCTCGGCGACGCCGTCGGCGGTCAACACGATGCCCATCACGCGACCGAGGACGCCAATGCCGAACAACTCCCCGCCATGAGCGGGATGATCAGATACTCGCCGCCAAGGCCGAGACCGAAGATCACGGCGAATGCGTACATCGACCACGTGGACGTCCGCACGAGGAGCAGCGGAATCGCGCCGGCGACCAGGAGATAGATGATGAGCATCACGCGCTTGCGCGGCATGCGGTCGGCCAGCCATCCCATGAGCAGCCGGTCCGGCAATGCTGACGGCGAGCACGAGCGAAATCACCGACGCCGCGTCGCCCTGCGAGTAGCCGCGATCCAGGCTGAGAAACAGCTTCAGATGCTGATTGGTGCCGCCCACCGCCGCAATCGAGCACATGCTGCCGAGCGCGAGAAGATAGAAGGCCGGCGTCCTCGAGGATCGTGCAGTAGGCGCGACGCCTTTCAGGCTCGCGAGCGGGCTCGCGAGCCCTGCGGGCCGCGCCACGCCGCACGGCGTCTGGCGCTTCGCGGACGAAAAACGCCATCGGCAAGCGCGATCAGGACGATCAGAACACCGACCGCCTGAAGCGATCCGCGCCACCCGAACAGATCCGTGAGCCAGTGCGACAGCAGCGGAACGGCAGCGCCGCCGATGCCGATCCCGAGGTACGCGATGCCCATCGCCTTGCCGCGCGTGCGATCGAACCAGCGCGACACCAGCACCTGACACGGCAGCGGGCCGCCGCAGACGTAGCCCAGCGCGTTGAAGAAATAGAAAAAGTAGAACGCCCAGGCCGCGGACGTCAGGCCCAGGCCGACGAGCGCGCCGCCCGCCATCAGGATGCCGGCCATCATCAGCCGGCGCGGCCCGAACCGATCGACGATCCACCCCGCCGCGAACCCGAACAGCGGCCCGACCACGAGCTTGCTGAGCGCATTGCCGGACGTCACCATCGTCCGCGACCAGCCGAACTCGCGCACCATGAAGTCGTAGTAGAGCGGCAGCCCGTACAGCGCGAGCCCGACGACGGAAAAGAGCGCGGCAAACGCGGTGGCGACGACGAACGCGCCGCCCGACTGCTCGCGGGTCCCGTGTTCGCCGTTCCGTTCGCGGTAGCGAGCTTCATGACACCTTGAGCACGCGCGACGAGCGTGGTGGCCATCGCGATCTCGAGCGCACCCGCACGCGGCGTCAGCGACTCGCCGGTCCAGAAGTCGGTGACGCGCACCCGCGCCCAGGCGAAGCGTCCGGGACTCCGGCGCGTCGTCCCAGTTGAACGAGGCACAGCATGCGCGCACCCGGCAGCGTCACGGTTCCAAGCCGGAGCGAGGCGTCGTCGAAAGCCGCGGCGACGCCGGTCGGCGGCAGCAGTTTTCTGAGCATGGCGGCGCGGGCCGGCGGCAGCTTCGTCAAATCGTCGCCGGACAGCACCATGCCGCCGCTCGCATAGATGACGGACGCGTGGAACTGACACTCGGCATCGGTCAGATCGCTCGCCAGCACAATCGCATCCGGATCGTTCCACCACAGACGCCCGTTCTGCCAGTTGCGCTGCAGGTTCTGCAATCCGGTGGTCTTGATGCGATCCCACGTGCGCTTGATGTCGTTCGAGCTGCGCGATCCGTGGATGAGGCCCGAGCGACGGCCACATCGGGTGATTGCAGCCGAGGAGGAAGCTGTCGCCCGCGCCGCGAGCGACGGCCTGCCATGCCGCGGCGGTACGCTTCGACGCGTGTCGCGCGCGCGTCGTGGAACCGTCCGCCGTGCATCGCGCCCCAGAAGTTGGCGTCGAGCTTGAAGTAGGTGCAGCCCCATTCGGTTCGCATCGTCCGGAACACGCGTTCGAGATGCGATTGCGCGTCCGGGATGCGTGCCGTCGAGCGCGTACCACGGACCGCGACGCCATCCGCCGAACGTGACGCGATCGGAACGCAGCGGCGCGCCGTCGGCATCTTTGATGAACCAGTGCGGATGCGATCGGAAGAGATCCGATTGCTCTTCCGCGACGAACGGCGCGACCCAGATCGCCGGCTCGAATCCACGCTGACGAATCTCCGTCGAGCACCGTTCGCACGTTGCCGCCGAACGCCGCGCCGGTGTCGAGCCAGTCGCCCATCGCGCTCTGGTAGCCGTCGTCGATCTGAACGTAGCGCAGGGCGGGCATGCTGGTGGCGATGACGTCGAGGTTGTCGAGCACCTGCTGCGCCGTCACGCTCGGCCCGAAGCAATACCACGAGCACCAGCCGGTCGGCGGCGTTCGAGCCTTCAGCGGCGGATGGCGCGCCGCCAGACGGTCGGCGACATCCGCGAGGAGGCGCGACGCGATCCGCGCCCGACGTCACCGAGCAGATCTTCGAGGATCCAGGTTTCGCCAGGTTCGAGCGAGCAGACCCTCTGTGTCGACGACCGCGCGCAGTCACGACGCGGCCTTCAGGTCGCGAAAGTCCGCTCGAACCGTCCGCTGAACTCGCACACGAGGTAAGCGCAAACTGCGTCGTGTCCCCGTCTGGCGGCGTGAGCGTAAGCAGACCATAGTAGGCGCGGGCCCCTTCGGAGGTCGGGATGCGGTAATGCTTCGCGTCGGTGTATTGACTGAGGTCGAGCGGCGCGCCGAGCGTGCCACCGGTCTGCGTAAGCATCTGAAAGCCTTCGCCGTACGCCGGGTCGCCGGTGGCAACTGCAGTTCGACGTCGACGAGCACGGCTTCCCTGATTCGCACGGCGGATCGGCCCCGGTTGACGAGGCGCGATCGGCACAGCGGTCCGGTCCAGTCGCGGATCAGTTCGACGTCATCGAGGCGGCGTCCATCCACACGCGATGACGGCACCGGCAATCGACGGAGATCCTTCTGATCCAGCGAACTGCGCCAGCAGCGGCAGCGCCGCCAGCCCGAGAAACTCGCGGCGATTCATGGTCGCGCCTCAGCGCCGGCATCGTGTCCGATAGTGCGTCTCCGCCGCCGCCTGCAGCCGCGCCGCGGCGTCCTCGAGGCGAAAAATCGCGCTGTGGCGATCCGAGCATCTCAAAGCCAACCATGAACTTGCGAATCGTAGCCGAGCGCAGCAGCGGCGGGTAGAAATGCAGGTGGAGGTGCCAGTCGTGACCGGTGTCGCGGATCGGCTGCTGATGCACGCCCATCGAGTACGGAAACGGCGTCTCGAACAGGTTGTCGTAGCGGGTCGTCAACCGTTTGAGCACGTCGGCGAGCGCGTCACGCTCGACGTTGCCCAGGCGTCGATCGCCGCGAGGTGCCGGCGCGCCGACGACGAGCGTTTCGAACGGCCACATCGCCCAGAACGGTGCCCAGGGCCACGAAATGATCGTTCCCGCACACCAGCCGTTCGCCCTGCTGCGTCTCGCGCTGAACGATACTCGCACAGGAGACACGGCCGCGCGCGGCGCGGTATGCGTCGAGCGGGCGAGCGCTCTCGGGCGGGTTCGTTCGGCACGCTGTTCGGTGGCCCAGAACTGCCCGTGTGGGTGCGGGTTGCTCGGCGCCCCATCTGTGTGCCGCGGTTTTCGAACGCCATCGCGTAACGGGCCCACGGCAGCGCGGCGGCGGCCGCGTCTCGTCGGCCCACAAATCGACCACCTGACGAATCTCGGCTGTCTCCATCTGCGGCAGCGTGAGGTCGTGACGCGGGGGAAAAACAGAGCACACGACAGAGTCCCGCGTTCCGGACGGGCCGTCAGATCGTCGCGGCAGGGCTGAGACTCGCGAATCAGGGGCTGCGGGGCGGGGGCTAGCTTTCAGCTCGAGTTCGGGGCCGGGGGCTCGGGGCCAGTGGCTCGGGCACGAGCGCGGGGGAAGTCGTTGTCGAACGCGAAGGTCGACGCGTAGCGGGGTTCGCGGACTACCGCGAGCGCGCTCGTTGCCGGGCACAGAGATAACAGGTCGCATCAGTATGCCGGCGGCTGCGCGTGGTTCGCGGCGTCTCGACGCTGCCCCTGCCACGGTCGCGCGTTGCGGCCGGCCGAGACAATCTCCACTCGCCTCGCAGCGGATTGAAGCGGCGATGCGACCGATCCCTCATGCCGACGCACCAACCGGCCAGGCGCCCACGCCCGCGCCGGCTCCGGTCGCTACACGTCGGGTGTGCGTGCCGGTCGCCGACTTGTACTGCTCGCGAACGATCTCGCGCACGACGGTGGCCGCCGCCGTCGGTCGACCAGAGCGACCGCACACCCGCCGAATCCGCCGCCGGTCATCCGCGCGCCGTGAACGCCGGCCAGCGACCGGGCGATCGCGACCATGGTATCCAGCTCCGGTACAGCTGACTTCGTAATCGCGCCGCAGGCTGTCGTGCGACTCGTTCATCAGCGCGCCGACGGCGATGGACAGATCGCCGTTCTCGAGCGCCTCGGCCGCCTGCTACCGACACGGGCGTTCTCGGTGATCACGTGGCGGCAGCGGCCGGGACACGCGCTCGGACAGTCGATCCGGAAACGGCGTCGAGGTCCGCGAGCGTCACATCGCGCAGCAGCGCGGACGCTCGGCCATGCCTGCCGAATGCTGCGACGCCGGCTTCGCAATCGGCCCGGCGCGCGTTGTATTCGCCCGAATGCGAGCTCGTGACGCACCATCGTGTTGCAGAACAACCACGCGCACGCGCGGCGGAGCGGCAGCCATCGGCGATCGAGGCTTCGCGTGTCGAGCCAGAGCGCCGCGTCCGCGCGGCCGTGGCACGCGATGATCTGGTCCATGATGCCGCACCGGGTGCCAGCGAAGTCGTGCTCAGCCCGCTGCGCGGCGCGCGCCAGCGTCGTCGAGGTCGATCGCGGCGCCGGCCATATCGAGCAGCGCAAAGCCGACGCGACTTCCAGGGCCGCCGAAGAGCTCAGCCCGGCGCCGATCCGGGACGTCGCGCTGGCGATCGCTCAGGTCCGCGCCGCCGACGCAATCAGAGGCGTCCTCGCGGCACCGAGTGATATGCGGCTCCGCGGGCAGGCTGCGGAGACCGGTGGCACGCAAGTCGCGCCTGCTCTCCTGGCGCAGGCCTTCAGGCCTGCCGTGCGCCGCAGGGCAGCCCTAAAGGGCTGCGCTACGACGTCGAGGCGACATGCCGAAGCTTTTGAGATTGATGCTCACCGTCTCCGTTGAGAACTCTATCGATCGAACGACGAGAGCGTTCCGTCGTCTCGCGGCGCCGCGGCGACCCGTGGCGCGGTCGAGCGCACGATCCGGCATCAGCGCAAACCGTCGTTGTAGTCGGTGTGCTCGCCGAGAAATCAGGTTCACGCGGCCCGGCGCGCGGTACAGCCGCGGCGATCCGCCCGAACTCGCCGCTTCGAACTCGCGCGCCAGCCCCTCGGGATCGACCACGACGGTTCCTCACCGCGACGCCGCCAGTGCGCGCACCGACAGGATCGTGCAGGCGAGGCCGCAAACGCGAGCAGCGCGCAGCCCCAGACCAGGTTGACGTTGATCCCGAGCGAGCGCGCGTAGATCGCGCGGTCGCTGATCGCGCCGTAGCCGGCCAGCAACACGCCCGATCGTGGTCAGCATCAACGCCCGCCGGCACGCGCACGTCGAGCTTCATTAGAACAGCACCAGGTTCAAGGCGGCTGTCGCCAGCAGCACCACGACGCCGAGAATCGCCGGGCGCTGATACCACGGCAGCGCTCCATCGCGCGGACGCTCGGTGAGCGAGTAGACCAGGCCGCGCAATTCGCTATCGGCGCGCGGCCGCGTCGCCAGGCTGACCGCGATCGTCGACGAGCAGACGCGTCATGAACGCGTCGATCGCCGTCCAGAAGTTCTGCGCCATCTCGCTCGGATACGTGCGCGGCGACGCGCGAGCCAGCCGCCCTTGACGCCGGCGACCGCGCCGGCCGGCAGCGTCAAGCCGTGGTGCAGCGCGGCGGCCGCGCGTGCCGGCAACGCAGGCCGGCGAATGCGCCGTGGCCCGTCGCGCGCTTCCAGAACATGCCGAGCAGGAAGGTCGCGAGCAGCGGCGCGTTGACGAACGCGAACACCAGCTGCAGGACGTCCATGATGTTGTTGAACTGCGCCGCCACATAGCGCCGTCAGCGACCGACGCGGCGATGCCGAACACCGTCGCCATGCCGCCCGACCCACAAAGTAGTGCGCGTCGCTCGGCTCGCGGCGTGATGTACGCCTGGTAGATGTCGTAGGTCCACACGGTGTTGAATGCGGTGACGTTGCCGGCCATGCCCGGACATGAAGCTGGCGAGCAGCGCCGTCAGGCCGAGGCCGAGCATGCCACGTCGGAAAGTAGCGCAGCAAGCAGCGTCGGAATCGTGAGGTCGTAATCGAGCTGCGGCTTGCCGAGCGCGTCGAGGACCAGCGCGTTGGTGCCCTCGTGCATCTTGAGCGGCATCACGCCGCCGTGCACCGACAGCGCGATCAGGCCGGGCATCACCACCAGAAACGGAAACAACATCTTCGGGAACCGCGGCGATCAGCGGCGTGCGCCGCGCGGCGGCCATCGAGATCGGCCGCCATCGCGCGCTGCACCACCAGGAAATCGGTGCACCAGTAGCCGAACGACAGGCACGAAGCCGAGTCCCATCGCGACGCCGAACGCATCGACCCCCATCGGGCTGGTCGTCGGCGCTGCCGAACCCGCGCCACACGTGCGTCAACGCCGCGCGGCACCGTCGCGCGCGATCCCGATCCAGCCGCCGGCGTCGCGCAGGCCCGAGATACACGAGCGGCACGAAAGCCGGCGACGATCAGGAAGAACTGCAGCACTTCGTTGTAGATCGCGCTCGACAGTCCGCCGAGCAGGCACGTAGACCAGCGACGACGAGCCGCCGACGACGACGACGCAGACGTGAAAGATGTATTCGGGACCGAGGCCGAGCGCGGCGAACGGCGCGTCGAAGACGTGCAGGCATCTGCAGCAGCTTCGCCATCGCATACATCGAAATGCCCGACGAAAACACGCGTCATCAGCGCGAACGAGAATCGCGTTGAAGCCGCGCGTCTTCTCGTCAGAAACGCAGCCGCAGGTACCGGGCACCGAGCGCGCGCGCGAGCCGTAGTAGAACGGCATCATGAACACGCCGAGGAACACCATCGCCGGGATCGCGCCGATCCAGTAGAAATGGCTGGTCGAGATGCCGTACTTCGCACCCGACGCGGCCATGCCGATGATTTCCTGCGCGCCGAGGTTTGCCGAGATGAACGCCAGTCCGCAGACCCACGCCGGTATCGCCCGTCCCGCCTGGAAGAACGCCGCGCTGGTCGTCGTCGATCGGCGCTTGAGCGCGACGCCGACGCCGAGCACGAAGCGCGAAGTAGACGAGCATCAGCAGCCAGTCGAGCCAGGTCAGCGTCATGACAGCTCGTCAATCCAGAGGCAGCGGCTGTGACGGAAGAAGTTCCGCACGACTTCCTCCGACGGTCCGAATCAGGCTTCAGCGTGCTCCACAGCGCGACATAGCCGGCGCTGCTCCAGCGCGAGACCGCCGAACAGCAGCGCTGGGTGGCGCATCGGCCACTCGTCGTGACATGGACGTCGCGCGGATGGCGTCCAGCGCGCGACTTGTCCTCGATGAACAGGCGTCATGAACGCGAGCGCGCGTCGCATCCCGCGGCCGTCCGGCAGCTCGAACGTCCACAGGACGTTCGTGCGGAGCATCGGCATCGAGAATCTGACACGACCGTGGCCATCGCGTCGAGGTTGAACAGCGAGTAGCCGTATGGCTTCGTGCGTGCGAGCTCCGAGCGGAAAGCTGCCGTCGGCCGCCATCTGCGTCGGCAGCAGCACGGTCTTGAATCGCGCGCGGCACATCTCGAGCTGCTGGCGCGTCGCCCGTCAGCGACGCAAACGCCGCGACCTGCATCACCCAGCAGGTGCCGTGGTTGTTCTTCGCGTCGCGCTCTTCGATGCCGTATGGGTGCGTCGTCATCCAGCGGATGTAATCCGCGAACCAGGCGCGCGATCGGCTGCGAAGCTCGGCGTCGGACAGCGCCTTGCGCGCGATGCGAGCACGTCGATCGCGCGCGCGACTTCGACAAGATGGATCGTGTCGATGATCCCGGTGCCGCGGCCGGTCGCGACGCCATGAATCGCCTGCGCGTATTCGAGGCTGGGATTCATGCGCGTCGACGGGATCGACGAACCACGCGCGCAGATGACGTCGCGCGTGCGCGGCGTAGCGCGTCGTCCGCCGGTCAGCTGTCCACGCCGCGGTCAACGCCGGCACCTCGACGCTCAATCGGACCAGCGCGCGCCGGTGATCGACGAAGTTGTCGGGATTCGACTCGCCGTCGCGGCGGATGTACGGCGCCGTCCGGGTTCTTGGGATCCGGCCACCAGTAGTCGCCTTCGGAGAAGAAGTCGTGCGCGCCCGCCGGCGCTGCGCGTCGCGCGGAACGCGGTGATCGTCTCCGGTGCGCGCGCAGATACCGATCGGCGGCGGCGACGACGCGCGAGCGCTCGCTCGAGTTCAGGTCGAGGGTCGAGCGGCTCGAGCCGACGCCACGAAGGCGCTACCGACTCGCGCTGCGTCCGGCAGCGCCGAGCTAGCCGCGATCCGAGCGACGAGTGACAGGCTCGCCGCTACGACAGACGGCAATCGCCGCGCGTTCTCACCGAGCCGCTCCCGGACGACTCCCGCGACGATCAGCCGCGGCGGGATGATGATGCGCTGCGGCTCGGCATCGTCGTCGTCGTCGAGGCCGTTCGAGCAGCAGCTCCGCGGCGTGCCGCCCCTGATCGCGGCGCGACCAGCCGACCGTGGTCGAGCGGCACGCGCAGCAGATCGCCGAGCGCGATGTCGCCGACGCCGACGACCGCGATGTCGTCGCGGCACGCGCAGCCCGGCTTCCCAGATCGCCTTCATCGCGCCGATCGCCGACGGATCGTTGGCGGCGAACACCGCGTCGATGCTCGGGCGCACGCGTCGAGCAGCCGCTTCATCGACCGGTAGCCGTCGCTCTCCATGAAGCCGCCGCGGACGATCCAGTCGTCGGGCGGCTTGATGCCGCGCGCGCTGCAGCGCGTCGCGCCAGCCCTTCTCGCGGCGCTTGGCGTGCACGATGGTCGGGCCGCCGATGTGCGCGATCGCGCGGCGTCCGAGATCCAGCAGGTGCGACGGTCGCCAGCTGGCCGACGCGCTCGTCGTCGGTGAGCACGCGGTGGCACTTCACGCTCGGATGATCGTCGCGATCGATCATCACGAGGCTGGTGCCGTGCTCGGTCAGCTGCTGCAGCAGGTCGGTGTTGCCGGAGCCGTGCGCCGACGCGAGCACGACGCCGTCGACCTGCCGGCCGCGCAGCATCTCGAGCTCCGATCGCTCTTTGCGCGGATCCTCGCCGGAGCTGCACAGGAGCAGCCCGTAGCCGCGCACGCTGGCGACCGGCTCGATGCCCGCGATGATCTCGACGAAGAACGAGTGCATCAGATCGGGAATGACGATGCCGAGGGTGTGGGTGCGGCGCAGGGTGAGGCTGCGGGCGACGGCATTGCGCTGGTAGCCGAGCTCTTCGACCTTGGCGAGGACGCGCGATTCGGGTCGCGTCGCTGATGTCGGCGTGGTTGTTCAGCACCTTGGAGACGGTCGTGATCGAGACGCCGAGCTCGCCGGCGATCCGCTTCATCGTCGTCTGATGCATGTCGGTCCCGATTCCCGCTCAGCTTTATCGCTAAAGTAACTTGACTTTAACGGTAAAGGATCGTATCACAGCGCTCATTTTGGTCGTTGGTCGTTGGTCGTTGGTCGTTGGTCGTTGGTCGTTGGTCGTTGGTCGTTGGTCCGTTGGTCGCAGCAGGAGTGACCGTCATGTCCACCATCCGGCAGCATGTGATGCGCCTCGGCTTCCTCATTATTACTCTCGCCGCCGCTCTGCCGGCCGCGCGCCCAGGACACCGGCACCATCTCCGGCACCGTCGTCGACACGTTCCGATCAGGTGCTGCCCGGCGCCACCATCACCCTCGTCGACGAAGCGACCGGCGCGACCCGGACGCTGACCAGCAACGAGCGCGGTGAGTTCGCGTTCCGCGCGCGTCGTCCCCGGCAGCTACACGGTCGTCGCCGAGCTGCAGGGTTTCCGGAAGTACGAGCGCCGCGACCAACGTCCTCAACGCCAGCAGCCAGCCTCGACGCTCGGCAACGTGAAGCTCGACATCGGCACGATCAGCGAGGTCGTCTCGGTCGTCGCCGCAGGGCACGGTCGTCGAGACCAGGAGCAGCGACTACTCCGGCCTGCTGACCGCCAGCCAGATCGCGCAGATTCAAACCAAGGGACGCGACGTCGTCAACCTGCTCCGGCTGCTGCCCGGCGTCCACTACGAGAACGACATCGACGCGATGGGCGACAGCTTCGGCTCGCAGATCCCGAACATCGGCGGTCAGCGGCGCACCTGGAATCAGGTGACCGTCGACGGCCTCGAACGGCAACGAGCTGTCGGGGACGAGCCGCATGAACTCGTCGATCAACCTCGATGCGATCGCCGAAGTGAAAGTGCTGCTGCAACACCTACAAGGCGGAGTTCGGGCACAGCGCCGGCGCGAACATCGAGATCGTCAGCAAGAGCGGCAGTTCCAGCCTATCACGGCAGCGGCTACTGGTACGGCCGGCGCGACGCGTGGAACGCGACGCCGTGGGAGAACGAGCGCAACGACCTGCCCAAGCCGAAGCTGAAGATCGACACGCCGGGCTTCAACATCGGCGGCCCGGTGGTGATCCCGAAGCTGCTCGATCAGAAGCGGCGACAAGAAGCTGTTCTTCTTCTACTCGATGGAGGCGCCGCAGGTGCAGAAGCCCGGCCCGGTGCGGCTGTATCGGATGCCGACCGCCCTCGAGCGCCGCGGAGATTTCTCGCAGACCGTCGATGCGAACGGCCGGCTGATGTTCATCAAGGATCCGCTGTCGAGCGGCGCGTGCAACGTGACGACCGGCGGCCCCGGCTGCTTCCCCGGCAACGTCATCCCGCCGATCGCCTCGACCAGAACGCGCTGCGCGCTGCTCGAACATGCTGCCGCTGCCGAACGTGCCGCTCACGGGTCCGGGCTCCGGCGCGCTCTCGAACTTCACGCGGCAGGAGACGCCGGACAACCCGCGCATGAACAACCTGCTGCGCATCGACGGACGGCCGTCGGGCAGCAACAGCTACTGGTTCTCATGCCGGCAGTTCAGCTCGAATCAGTTCGGATCGGAGATCACCGCGGGGCCGGCGAAGTGGGGCTTCTTCAACGGCAACTACGTCTCGGGCGACAGCGGCATCAACGGCGGCTGGAACCACGTCTTCAAGTCGGCCGGCGGTGAACGAGTCTCGGCGCCGGCATCCGCCGCGCCACCGAAGGCTTCGGCGTGCAGGACGACAGCGACTTCGCCGAGGTTCCAGCGCAGCGCGGTCGGCTTCACGTCGGCGCAGTTCCACCCCGAGTTGAATCCGCAGGGCCTGCTGCCGTTCGTCCGCTTCGGCCTCAACACGACCGGCATCGACACGCCGGACTTCACCTACGACAGCCGCATCGGCTCGACGGCGTACGACTGGCTCGCCAGCGTCCGCGACAACATCACGTGGACGCACGATCGGCACACGTTCAAGGCCGGCGGCCACTTCGGATACATGCAGAACAACGAGGCGCGCGGCGGCAACTGGGCCGGCGACATCACCTTCAGCAGCAACACCAGCAACCCGCTGAACACCAGCTTCGCCTTCTCCAACGCGCGCGCTCGGCGTGTTCTCGCAGATACCGAGACCGACAAGTTCCGCGCAGACGCAAGAACCGGCAGTGGATGGAGCGAGTGTCTACGCTGCAGGACACGTGGCAGGCGACGCCGCGACTCACCGTCGACTACGGCGCGCGGTTCCTCTGGTATTCGCCCATTCGCGCAGGCCGGACGGCCAGGTCGCGAACTTCGATCCGTCGAAATACGATCCGGCGAAGGCGCCGCGGCTCTACCAGCCGGCGCATCGTCAACGCGGCACGCGCGTCGCGCTACGATCCGGTGACCGGACAGATCGCAGAACGCGATCTTCATCGGCGCGTTCGTGCCGGGCACCGGGCGATCGAACCAACGGCATGGTGAAGCGACCGGATCACGGCGTGCCGAGGCGGCTTCCGCGAGCATGCTCGCGCCGCAGATCGAGCCGCGGCTCGGCGTCACCTGGGACCTCACGGGCGCGGGCGACACGACCGTGCTGCACTCGAGCGCCGGCTGCGTTCCACCAGGCACGCCTCGGCGGCGGCATCGCTCGGCAACCTGCGCGGCGAACCCGCCGTTCATCCACAACCCGATCGTCTACTACAACACGCTCGAGCAACGCTGTTCGCGCCCGGCGTCGACCCTCGCTGAACCGGCCCGCGCACCGTCGAAGCGCATCGGACAACGGCGACAAGACGCCGAGCTCGCATCAACTGGTCGATCGGCCTGCGGCGCGAGTATCGGCTGGGGCACCGCGGTCGACGCGACCTACGTCCGGCTACGTCGGCACAACTGATGGAGATGTATCATGACCTGAACGGCGTGCCCGACCGGCGCGCGATTCACCTGGATCTCCATCCTGAGCCAATCGCGACCCGACCGCGCCAGCGACCGCCTCGCCGACGGCGGCGGCGCTGCCGCGAGTTCCTGCGGCCGTATCGCGGCTATCAGAACATCCGCGACCCGCGGCAACTTCGCGACGCGCGAACTACCAGTCGCTGCAGGTGCACGGTGAACCGGCCGCTACATCCGCGGCGTGCAGTTCGGCGCGGCGTACACGCTGCAACGCGCGCAGCGGCATCGCGGACGAGGATCCCGGCAACTCTCGTCCTGCGCGCTCGATCGCCCGCTCGATTTCTTCTACTCGGCAGCCTGACGCAGAGCAGACCGCAACAGCCTGATCATCAACTACTCGTGGGACATTCCCGGCCGGCACAGCCGGGTCGCCTGCGGCCTGCTGCTCGACGGCTGGCAGGTGTCGGGCGAACGACTTCGTCTGCGCGGCGACTGGGCGCAACAGTCGTCGATGACGACGACCGACAACTTCGACTTCACGGGCGGCGAAGGCGGGCAACGGCACGTGACCTCGGCGGGCGCCGAGCCGTGCCTGCATCTCGTGCGGCCGGTGCTGGTCGGCGACCCGATGGCCGGCGGCGGCGATCCGCTGACCGGCTTGTTCAACACCGCGGCGTTCGCGCGGCCTCGGCGCGCAGCGACTACGGCAACGCGCCGCGCAACGTCGTCCAGAAGCCGGGCTCATCAACAACTGAACCTCGCGGTCTTCAAGAACGTCGGCTTCGGCGGCAGCAAGGCGCGCTCCAGTTCCGCGCCGAGATCTACAATCGTGTTCAACCAGGTCGAGTTCCAGCGACATCGATCGCACGGCCCGTGTTCGACGCCGACCGGCGCGCAGATCAAGACCACGTTCGGCACGGCGATCGGCATCAGCACGTCCGACGCGCGCCGCCGCGCGTCGTCCAGCTCTCGGTTCGGTTCAACTTCTGAGACTCGCTATGCGATAAATCAGCGATCGTGGCCGCGTGCGTTCGCTCGCGCTGCGATGCCGACTTCATCATTGTCGTGGCGTCCGCCGTTCAGGCAAGGACCGCCAGACCTGCAAAGCCAGACACCTCAGCTGTCAGCGACGCTGGCCGCAACGCTCGAGCCATCGCAGGCTCCGCGTCCGGCCGATCCGCGCTCGCGAAGGAAACGGCTCGAGTGGTTCCGCGAGGCGAAATACGGCCTGTTCATTCACTGGGGCCTCTACGCCATTCCCGCCGGCGAGTGGCAGGGCAAACGCACGCCTCGGCCTCGGCGAGTGGGTGATGTTCCGCGCGCCGGTGCCGGTCCGCGATTACGAGAAGCTCGCGGCGCAGTTCAATCCGGTCAAGTTCAACGCCGACGAGTGGGTGAAGCTCGCGAAGGACGCGGGCATGAAATACATCGTGATCACGTCGAAGCATCACGACGGCTTCGCGCTGTTCAAGTCGAAGGCGAGCGCCTACAACGTCGTCGACGCGACGCCGTTCAAGCGCGACGTCCTGAAGGAGCTCGCCGACGCGTGCGCGCGCGCAGGGCATGCGGCTCGGCTTCTACTACTCGCAGTCGCAGGACTGGCACGAGCCGAACGGCGCCGGCAACACCTGGGACTTCGGCGCCGACGAGAAGAAGGACTACGACCAGTATCTGCGCGGCAAGGCGGAGCCGCAGGTGCGCGAGCTGCTCACCGGCTACGGCACCGGTCGCGCTGATCTGGTTCGACACGCCGCGCATGATGACCGGCGATCGGCCGCACCGCTTCACGAAGATCGTGCGCGATCTGCAGCCGGACACGCTCATCGACGGCCGGCTCGGCGCCGAGGGCGACTACGCGAGCACCGGCGACAACGTCATCCCGCCCAACGTCAGGGCGAGGCGTGGGAAGTGCCGGCGACGATCAATCACACGTGGGGCTACCGCAAGGACGACACCGACTGGAAGTCGCCCGGGCCAGATCGCCTTCAAGCTCGTCGACATCGTCAGCAAGGGCGGCAACTACCTGCTGAACGTCGGGCCGATGGCCGACGGCGTCATCCCGCAGGTGAGCCAGGACATCCTGCGAACCGTCGGCCGCTGGCTGCAGGTGAACGGCGACGCGGTTACGGCGCCGGCCCGACGCCGTTCGGCGAGGAGCTCGGCGAGCCGAGCGCCCGCGGCGCGAAGGACGTGCGCGGCGATCCGCTGATCTACCAGCAGATTCAGTGGCGCGTGACGACCAAGCCCGGCAAGCTGTTCATCACGTTCTTCGACGAGCCGCGCGCGCCGTTCGCGCTGCCGGCGATCAGGAACACCGATCAAGCGCGCCTACCGCCTCGCCGACAAGGCGCCGGTGGACGATGAAGATGGAAAACGGCCGCGCCGTGCTGAATCTCGAGCGTCCGATCTTCGATCCGATGGCCACCGTGGTCGTCGTCGAGTTCGACGGCGACAAGGTGGAACAGGTCAGATGAGCTTTAGTATGTAGCAATGCGTAGGGCGCTCGCGCCTGCTCGTCATTGCGAAGTCGTCGCGCAGGTCGCTGCGCCTGCAGCCGACATCGCCGTCGCGGATCTCGATCGCACGTCCGCGGCTTCCTCGACCGTGAGATGGCCGCGCATCTCGCGGACATCCATTCGCTGAATCCGCCGCAGCCACGTGTCGTGGGCGCCTCGACGACCGGCGAGCACGCCGGGGCACGTTCATGCGGTCGCTCGCCGCGCACGCCCAGCTGCTCCGGCGCGACGACGCTCGCCGGCAGGGATCTGGCGCGAACCACAGGCGAGATCGGACTCGTGGAGGTCCGCCTCGGCGGCACGCGCTTCTCGCAGCTCTATGCGGCCTTGTCGCTGCGCCACTACGGCACCGACATGTCGCGCAATCGCTTGTGGCAGTCGCTCACGTCCCGACGAGCAGAAGCAGCTGGCCACGCTCCTCGACGTGACGCGCTTCTACGATCCCGTGAAGCGGCAGGTCATCAATCTGCCGGAGAACTACCCGGGCGTCGCGGCGCGGATTGCCGCGATGAGCTGGGAGATGAAGTTCCTGAAGGATCGCGCCCTGCTCGATTCGCTCCTCGACCGCGCGGCCGTGCCAGTTCACGTCCGGCGCGATGTACGCGGACGACGCACTGCCGACCGGGAGATCACGACCGGCTACTCCAACGAATACGCGCGCTACGTCTGGGAGGCCGCGCAGATTGCCGGCCGCAAGGATCTGCTCGACAAGCTGCGGCCGTCGCTCAAAGCGCAGATGCGCTCTGGTGGGATCTCGCCGGGCCTGACGGCTACGGCTATCCCTGGGGCCGCAGCCTGGGCCTGGTCAGCTACCTGGACACCCTCGAGATTCCCGGTTTTCTCGCGTTGAATCCGGAGTTCCGGCCGGCGCCGCTCGATCAGCTCGCGTCGCAGTATTACCGCGCGTGGGAGTGGCTCCGGCGCGATTTCAACGCCGACCGGCACTCTGCTCTCGCTGTTCGATTTCGGTCGCGGCAACTTCTGGCACATCAGGCTCGATCGCGAGTGGCAGCAGACCACCGGATCGTTCGGCAAGCTGGCCCACGCGCACATGCAGCTGATGGAGGGACTCCGGGCCGAACACGTCACGCGTTTCCCGACAGGCCCACCTACCGCACCGTGGCGCGCTTCGAGTTCTTCGCGAACAAATCGCGCGAGCGCCAGGCCGGCGTCTGGGTGTGCGGGACGGCGCCATGCGGTTCGCGCTGCCCTTCACCACAGGAACGAAACCTGGCGTCGCCGATTATCCTGCCGGCGCCGCACGGATTGCCGGGTTCGCGGTCCCGGTCGAACAGGTCGTGCCGGCGCTGGTGCCGTTCCTCGAGTTGGGGGATGGACGCAACGATCGTCGCGTGGCTGACGGCACGGACGAGATTTCACCATCCGCGGATGGACGGGGCGTGCACGCCATCTGGCGGAACTGGGCGGTCATCGGCGGCAAGTCTGGCGAACGAATCGACCCGGGCATTCAAAGCGACGTCGAGTGGTGGCTCAAGGATGGCGGCCTCGTGCGAACGGAGCGTCTCCTGACGACGCGTCCCATGCGACTTCGGCGGTGGCACGTGGTGGTACCGACGACCGGCAGCTCGCTCGCAGACGACGGTTGAAAAGCGGCGCGCGCACCGACACGTTCGATGGCCCTGACGGCCGGCTCGAGCGTCGCGTTGACGCAGGCTGACTGGCCGCACACAATCACCGTCCGCGCGACCGGCAACAGCCCCGATGGCCGCGGCGCCCGCGGCGCCGGTGCCGTTGCATCTCGAGCTCGACGCGCGCGACATCACGCTGGAACCTGCGACTGCACTCGGAAAGACTTGGAGTCAGATGCGAGACTTCGGCTTGAGGGACGCTATGGAGCACATCGCCAAAGACACCTGCCTGGTTCGCAATACCGCCGCGCAAAGGGACGCACGCACGCCGTCGTTCCCGGCAAGACGGCGTCGAAGTACCTGCACTACGGCCGCATCATCCTCGACGCGGGCGACGCGCCGCTGCGGTTCGATACGAAGCAGCTCGAAACCGGGCTCGTCTGCCTCAACGGATCGGCAACGGTGCGGACCGGCGATCAGTCGTTCACGCTGGACCGCTACGATTCGCTCTACGTCTCGCGCGACGCCTCGATCGAGGTGGCGCCTGGCGCGCACGGATGCGATCTCGCGGAGATCGCGGCGCCGGTTGAGCGCACGTATCCGGTGCAGTTCGTCTCGTTCAAGAGCGTTCAACAGGACCCCGGCCTGCACCTGAACGTCGGGAACGCGCCGAACCAGCGCGAGCTGAACATCCTGATCGGCAAGAACGTCGAGGCCGGACGCATCCTCGCGGGCGTCACCTTCAGCGCGCCCGGCAACTGGACGTCGTGGCCGCCACACGAGCATGCCGCGATGCTGGAAGAAGCGTACCTCTACATCGACATGCCGGCGCCGTCCTTCGGCCTGCAGCTCGTTTACACGAACAAGAACGATCCCGAGCTCGCCACGATCGTCCGGCAGGACGATGTGTGCTGATGCCGGAGGGCTACCATCCGAACGTCGCCGCTCCGGGCGGGTCGATCAACTTCCTCTGGATGATGGCGGCCAACCGCGAGCGCGAGGATCGTCAGCATGGCGTCGTCAACGTGCAGCCGGACTTCGCGGCGATTCCGTCGGGGCTGGACAAGGGTCGCGCTGGATCGATGATGCACGGCATGGACGTCAGGTTGAAACTCGAAGCTCCATCAGAAGAACTTCGCGCTGAGTTCCTCGACATGGCAGCGGGACTTCGCCGCCCACGGCGAGTCGCGGTACGCGCGTGCTTCTCAGGATTTCGCGGGCTTTCTTCGGCAACTCGTCTTGGAAGAGCATGAACGGGTGCTGGCGCCGGGTCGAGTGCCAGGTTCGCAGTTCTGGCTGGTGTCCGACGGACGCATGGTGGATGCAGCAGGCTTCGCCATTGGTTGACGGAAGAGTTGGAGCACGAGGGCGGTCACATCGGGGCATGACATACGCCCTCCGACCGCGGAGCGTGGCCTCGGCACGAGCTTGCTGAGGTTGACGATGGCGCGCGCGGCCGCACTGGGAATCGTCAAGGCGCGAATAACCTGCGATGCCGCCAACAGAGCGTCGATTCGAGTCATCGAGAAGAATGGCGGGATGACTCGAAGCGGTTGTTCGGTCTCGCACCCGCGATGAGAAGATCCGCCAGCGTTACTGGGTCGCGACTCAGGCCTGAACCGCGCAAGCCCAGCCATTCCTGCCGGCAATCGCCCGCAGCTCAGATGATCCGTCCGGTTTGAATTCAGCGCGTTAACTACTTTGAATTCAGCGCGTTATTACTGCTGGAGGGCTACGGTGACGACATTTCCACAAGCAAAGTCCGCCTCGAGGACTGGGCGGCGGAAACGCCGGAATCGGTGAACGCCCGCCTCGAAGGCGCCAAGTCCATTCAGTCACAACGCGCGGTTCACGCTCGGCGTGATGACCGTCGTCGCCATGATGATGCTGATCGTGTCGCATTAAACGCCTACTTGTCATTCGACAGCGGCTGGGCCCTCGCGGCGGCCGAGCGTCAACACCTTGCCGCCAGACAGGCCAAACAGGAAGGAACAGCCGTAGCCGACGTCCCGTCGAACGAGGCGCTCAAGGACTGGGTCGCATCACAAAGCGTGACGATCGCGCTGCTCGGCATCCGGGTCTCAGCGCTTGACGACGCACCGGTGCTGGGTTCGGCGGCGCTCTCTTCGTGCTCTCGCTCTGGCTTCTTCTGTTGATGAGGCGCGAGAATCACACGATCGGTTTCCTTCTGCGTGATACGGATTCATCGAATCACACCGATCTGTCGAACGGACAGCGCTGGCTGGATTTTCCACACGATTAGTCCTTTGAACAGCCCTTCGTCACCTTCGACGGCTCGTTGTCGCGGGATTCAATCGCTGGACGGGCCGAGTCCGCTGACGGCAGCCGCCAACGGCGGGCCCAAAGGCCGGCTGAGTCGAATGGGTTTCCCACCCGTCCGCAGCTTTTTCTTTCTGTTCCCCGTGTTCGCGTGCGCGGTCGTGTTCGGTCTCGATCGCTGGTCGCGTCTTCCGGCCGGATCCGTTCGCCACGAACACCGACGTCCCGGCAACTGCCGGGACCGTTCTTCTGGCAATCGATGCTGGTGTTTTCGCGTGCTGGATTCCGCTGGCCGTGTGCTGCGGACGATCGAGTCTCAGTATTCGGTGGCGACGGAAACCAGTGCTGCGTGGGAGAGCGGAAAGAAAGCTCCGCGCTGCATCTGGTGCGCCAGCAGGAGCAAGGTCAAAGCCCAGTTTCCCCCATTTTTCGTGGCAAGCAGCGCGCCCCACTCGCCGAGCGCGTGATGCCGGGGGCCGACGCGACGAGGTCTTCGACCGCGGGCATCGTGTGTGTATGCTCGTCCGTCATGCGGCTGCGAAACACCGATCGCTTTCTGGCCGTCGTGGCGCTGCTGTTCACGGTTGCGTGCGCGACAGCGCCAGGTCCGGCTCCCGCCTACGTCGCCGTCATCGGCATCGCCACGGAGGTGGCTCACATCGAATCGGCGCTCTCCGGACGTCGACGGCGCAAAAGATCCGCGGCCTCGCGTTCACGACAGGCGCACTTGGCAACGATCGGGTCGTGCTGGTCGAAGAGCGGCGTCGGCAAGGTGAATGCCGCCATGGTGGCCACGCTGCTGGTTGACCATTTCGCTCCATCCGCGGTGCTCTTCTCCGGCACCGCCGGCGCCGTGGATCCGGAACTGGGGCCGGGAGACATCGTCATCGGCTCTGCGGTGGGTTACCACGATTACGGCAGCGACACGGCGCGTGAGTTCGTGCGCTGGCAAACGCGGGATCCGATTTCCGGTGAACGCAACCCGCTCCTGTTCCCGGCGAGCGACGGAGCTTCTCGAAGCCGCGCGGCGGCGCAGTTGCCGACGTTGACACTGAAAGCGCCAGAGTCGGCAACCCGCTCGCGTCCGTCGGTTCGTGAGGGCGTCATCCTGACCGGAGATTCGTTCATGGCGAACCCCGTGCGACGCGACGAACTGCGCCGCACGTTCAACGCATCGGCGGTCGAAATGGAAGGGCGCCGCCGTTGTTCAGGTCTGCGCACAACTCGGTGTGCCGGTTCTGGTCATCCGCAGCATCACCGATTCATCAGACGGGGGAGGCGCCGGCCAACTATCAACTGTTCATCGAGTCCGCGAGCCGAAACGCAGCTGAACTGACACTCGCCACGATCAGGCAGTTCTCGGCGTCGCGCGGCACGCATCGCGTCAAACCAGCCGCTTGACGCCGCCCAGAAACGACATTACACGGCGCCTGTCGGCCATGCCGAGCCGTGAGGACAAGCGAACCTCCGAGGCGAGGCATCAGCGCTAAGCTCGCTGCTGGGGCAACCCAGCGCCAGCGAAAAAAATGACTGACGAGGCGCCCGTTCAGATCGTTCCGTACGACGCGATCTGGCCGAGGCGATTCGAGGAAGAACGCACGCTCCTGCTCCGACGCCATCCGGGCCCTGGCTGGCCGGCCCGGATCGACACACATCGGCAGCACGGCGATACCGGGACTCGCCGCGAAGCCGGTCGTCGACATGATGGCGGGAGTCGAAAGCCTCGGACGGCCTCCTTCCCTGCCGTCGCCATCCTGGAGAGCCACGCGTATTGCTACTATCCGTATCGACCTGATGTGATGCACTGGTTCTGCAAACCCTCGCCAGCTGCTTTCCGGACGCATCACCTGCACCTCGTGCCGATTCAGAGCCGGCTCTGGATCGAGCGGCTCGCATTTCCGCGACTACCTGCGCGCACCCTGACGTTGCGCGGGAGTACCGACCTGAAGTATCGGCTCGCTGGAACAGCACCGATTCGATCGGGAGGCGCACTGAACGCGAAGGGACCGTTCGTGGAACGGATACTCCATGGAGCGTTGGGGCCGCGGTTAACCGTTGTGATATCACAGCGCGCTTGAAGGAGTTTCCCGCCAGAACCTTACGTGATGATCGCCAACGGCCGCGGTGCATCCGGAGAAAACGCGGTCGAAACGTCGGCATCGCCGGCGGCGCGATCCGGAGGGAACACCGTGGACCGGCGAATGAGGTTCGACGGGTCGGGCCGCGTGGCGGCCACGACCTGCAGCAACCTGAGCGCGAGATCAATCCGGCGGTCGACAGGCTGAAGTGGACCGCTGCGGTGCGCGAGAAAAAGTCGGATCGTGCGCACGGACGGTGCTGAACGACGGCGGGTCGATGTTCGTGCCCAGCGGTCGATTCGGCCGGGCGCGTCGCGTCGGCGACGGCCGGCAATTGACGGATCGCGCGCACGAACGGGGACTCTGCGCGGCGCGGATCGCGGTTTCGCATCGCGCACACGATCCGGATTCGGCCGAGCGCTGGGCGCTTCGCGACGCCCGTCAAACCGGTCACAGGTTCCAGAGCAGCGGCGATGGCGGCAGACCGCGCGCCATGCTGTCTCTGGTCGCATCGCTCTTCGCGGTGTGCGACATCACCACGGCGATGCGCTTACGACGCCGGGCAGACGCGAGCGAGTCGGCGTTGTTCGATGCCTGGGAGCAATGACCCTGATCAGCCGCTCCGCGTCGCGACTTCGCGACCTCCGTCGATCTGGCCGTCCGTTCGTCGGCCCGAGGAGGTCGTGCGGGCGCGCGGCGCATCCCCCTGACCATGATTGCCAGGATGCAGTCAGTCGCTGACACACCGTGACCGCGGGCACTTCGCGCATCCTCGGTCCGCGTCAGGGATGCGAAGGTCGTGCCCATGCATGACGCGCTGCGTGAAGATGACGCTGATGCCCAGCCCTAGCGGCTCGAACGGCGCGTCGCGATGGAGAACGGTGTCACCGGTCCCTGCTAACCGGGCTCAACGGCGTGCAACGGGTGCTTACGTAAACGGGCAGCTCGAAGCCGGCCGCGGCTCAGGACGGCCGGTTCGAGCGCCCGTTCAGTAGCGAATGTCTGAAAGCTGAGAGCTGCAAGCTGATAGCTGGAATTTGAATAGAGTCACCCCTAGCTGACGACGCCGAGACGCGCTGCAGGGAACGCACCTGCATCTCGCGGTCGACGAGCCTGCCCGTCACGCTGACGCGCTGCCCGACGTGATCCGTCAGCTTCAGCCTGTGCGCCGCATCGACGACCTCGATCGGCGCCGAGCCCTTCTTCAGAAAGCCCGACTTCCAGCTCCGCGACTTCGGCGCATCGGCGCCGGCCAGGCGTCCTTCAGCCGGAAGCTCTCGTCGCTCTGCTCGAGGCATCCCGTGATCGTCACCGGCGCCGGCCTTCGCCAGGCTGCTTTGGCATCTGTTTCCGACCGCCGGGCGCGATCGCGTCCGACGCGTCCGCCGACACCAGCTGGTCGCCGCCGACTCGGCACCAGGCAACTTGGCTGAAGCGGGCTTCTTCGTGCCGGGACTTGCGTCGTGGCCGCACTTGTCCGGCTGTATGTAGACGCTCGCGTTGCTCGTCGGCTGAGATTTCCTGGCGCGCCGCGATCCAGCATCGCCGTCGCCATGATGCCGATCACCACCAGAAAAATCGTCCGTGCGCCGATCGTTCCCGTGAATGCCGTGAAGCGCGACGGTTTCTTTCGCGCGCGTAGACTTCTTCGTGCGCACCACTTTCTTCATACGCATCGATGTCCTCCTTCGTGAACGCATGTTGAACGCAGGGTCTGTAGAGCAAATGGGGTGCCCGGAGCGACGCCGAAAGCTGTAACCAGCCGCGGCGGCGTTGGTTGGGGCGATCCGCTGAAGGCGTCGGCCGGCCGTGTGACGGGATGCAACACCCAATTTCGTGATCGCGCGGCGAATGCTGAGCTACCCGGCAGCCGCCCGAATGTCCCGATAATCCCGTCATGCTCGTCGCGTCTGTCACCACGTTCAGCGCCAGCAGGAAGGAACCGCTGGCCGTGCTTCTCGAGCGGATACACACGGCGTTCCTGACCGCGGATCTCGGCGAGCCTGCGACGCATTTCTCGCTTTCAGATGCGCCCGCATACCCGGGCTTCACGTCGAGCGTGGACCGGGTGCTCAAGAGATATCCCGAGCTTCAGCGCTTCTTCTCGGACGATTCGGTGATGCCTGGCATTCCACCCGTGCGCCGGCTTTCAAACCGTTCGACGTCCGCGGCGCCAGACGGCGCCGTCGACTTCTCGACGCTGCTCGCAATCGCCGGTGGCGTTCCGCGATCCTTCCCGTTTCACAATCTGTCGATCCATTTTCAGGCGCCCGCCTTTGGCGCCGCGCTCTCCGTGGTCCCGACTATCGGACCGTCGGCGCCGGGAGTGACCGTCGGCGACTCGTGGTGGTCAACGGGCGCATGCGGTCTCTCACGGCGCTCACCAGCGTCGACGCCGATCCCGGCAGCAAGAAAATGCCCGCGCTGCCTGAGCGCGTGGCGGCGGTGCTCGCCGCATGCGGAAAGGCCAAAAGCACCGTGCAGATCCCGCTCGGCGCGGGCACCGCGCCCGCGACACCTCGCCGGCAGCCCCGCCGTCGCTCGAGACCGCACGCGCCGTCAACACCGTCGTCCTCGACTATCGATCTCGGCTCGAAGACGTCATCGATCGCGCGGCACTCCCCACGACCTGCCTCCGGCAATGGAAGCGTTGACGACCATCGGCCTCGGCGAGACCGCGGGGCCGAAGAAGCCGGTCCTGCTTCGCGCATTCAAGCCGATGGGTTACGACTGCCGCGGCGGGTCCGGGACGTTTACACTTCGCCGTCGGACAGCCGGAAACCTCACGGTGGCAATCGACGTCGACGTCGGCACGTGGAGCCGGAGCCTCACCGCCGGCTTTTCGGTCACGGGCCTGGGGTTCACGGCGCGGCTGCCACTCCCGTCTCGAAACGCGCCATCGGAGGCGGCCAGCATAAGATTGGTGATGCCGGGCATTGGCAGAAGCTTGTCGAGAACCTCGCCGCGCTCGTCGCCGAGTTCGACCGCAGTTTGTGCCGGCCGTCGAGGCCGTTTCGGGGCCTTCGCCAGAGTGGTACTAAGCCGGAAAGCTGAATACGTGGTTGGGAATACGTGATTAGATAGGTCCGTGACATTGCGATCAGGTGTGCTCATCTCCGCTTCAATGGCGGCGGCCGCGCTGGGCGCTCAGGTTCCCGCCAGGATCGACTTCCAGCGGGATGTGCAGCCGATCTTCCGCGAGCACTGCATCGGCTGCCACGGCCCCGACCAGCAGTTGAGCGGGCTGCGCCTGATCGACGCGCCGACGCCATGCGCGGCGGATCGCAATCCGACATCGGCCCTGGTCACTCCGGCGGAAGCCGTCTGTATCACCGTCTGATCGGCTCGACCTTCGGTCCGCAGATGCCGCCCGCCGGCCCGCTCAGTGCCGATCAGATCGAAACGATCAAACAGTGGATCGACGAAGGCGCCGAGTGGCCGGACGAGGCCGCGGGTGAGACGCCGGCGCCGCCCGCCGAGCCGGACGCGATTCGTCTCATGACACTGATTCGCGCTGGTGACCGGGAGGCGATCGACGACCTGCTGCGGAACAAGCCGGCCTGTCGCAAAGTCACGAGGCACGCGCGAATCGGTGCCGCTGATGGCGGCCGCGCTCTATGGCGATGCCGCGCTGGTCAAGCGCCTTCTGGCCGCCGGCGCCGATCCCAACGCGCGCGAACGGGGCGGGCGCAACCGCGCTGATGTGGGCCGTGCTGACCTCGACAAGATGGAACTGCTCCTCGACGCGGGTGCCGACGTAAACGCGCACTCGGCCGATCGACGCTCGGCGCTCGTCATCGCAAGCGGGACCGTCGGTGCAAGCAATACGTAACCGAACGAAGCACAAC
>ERZ1370068.1128-contig-1103_pt1 | contig 64332 bp, 89 predicted proteins | sample MGYA00561227_ERZ1370068 | MGnify/ENA primary metagenome ERZ1370068 (study PRJEB38410, sample SAMEA6850437) | metagenome | study: Metagenomic assessment of the ecological functions of the soil: analysis of the soil microbiota associated with the... | reverse complement strand
CTTACGTATTGCTCGAACGACAGCACGGCGCCGATCAAAGCCGCGAAGATTCCTCTCCCGTGGGGTTGACTATCTTGTTCTGCACGCCAGAACAGCGGGTTCCATGATAACAGCCCTTCTCCAGCCCCCTTCGAACGGCGCCGCCTTTGACCAGCTTGGCGCCTTCCTTTCAAGGATGTCGATATTTGATACGCGCCCTGCTGGCCCTTGGTCACCAGCGGCCCCATGGTGGTGGCGGGATCGTGAGTGGGTCACCGGGCTGGAACAGGTCCTGTCTCCTTCAGAAAAAGGTCGACGAACTGATCGTGATCTTCTTCGTGCACCAGATGCGCGAGCCGGCGTTGCAGACCCGCCCGTGGTTGCCGAAGATCCTGTTGATGGCGTACTGCGCCGCCTTCTGTCCAGTCGGCTGCATCGCCCGTCGCGACGCATCTGCGGAGTTCTGCCGCCGCACTCCGTGGTGACGCGCTTCATGTTGACTCGCCTGCATAGACCGCATGAGTTTGCTGACCCGACCGAGCTGTGTGAACCTGATTCGACGTTCATATGCAGGCCTAGCGGTCACTTGCTGACTTTTCGCCTACTGCAATGACGTTGAGCGTCACGCCGCCGGGCTGCCCGCCTCCATGAACAAGTTCGCCATCAGGTTGCCCGACAGCGGTGATTGCTCGGCCGGTTTGAGATCGTGTTGCTGGCGGCCAGCGCTGGCGCTAATTCTTCCAGGCCGCCATCAGCGGATGTTCCAGGGGCAATGATGCAGTTGACCACGCCGAGCGGCTCGCGCAGGATCATCTGGCCGCTGTGTGCCGTGTTCGTGATGTCGCCAGATCTTGTCGATGGTCTGGCGAAGAATCTGAAGGTGAGGGTGGCGCCGGGAATGTCGGCATTCAGTACGTCCGACAATTTGCCGTTACCCATGTTCAGCACGTCCAGCAGCGCGAATTCCAGCGCGTTGGCCTGCGATCAGCTTGGTAAACTGGCGATCACCTCCATGCGGCTGCGCGGCGCCATGCGCCAGACCACACTATCGCCGCTCTTGAAGGCCTTGCGGTTGGCCTTTGACGGCGGCATCGATATCGTCGCCGCTGCGTGCGACCCTCGCAGAACGCCTGGCCGGTGGCCGCTGATGCTCTCCAACCCAGCGGCCCTTCTTGGCCCCGACGAACTTGCTGCCGATGAAGCTGCGGGTCTCGAGCTTCAGCTTGTCCGCATAGGTATGGAAATCCTTCTTCCCCAGGGCCTTCGTCAACGCAGGTCTATCGCTATCCTCCTGATCTCGAAGCTGGTGCCAGCGCCTCAGTGGCACAGCATCCGCATTGAAACGCTGCCTGCGGGACGCGCAGGGCCAGGCAAATGAGCTGAGTCCGGCGCTGCGCAGCAATGAAGGACTCGCCCGCTGGCGCAGAGACGCTTCACCAGCCACGTCGCCTGGTGACCGGACGCAATCGACCGGAAACAGCACGGCATCGGCCCGTTGATCAGGCCGGCGAGCAGGCCGTTGCTTCCTCGACCTCGCCGTCATGGTGCCAGCGTCGCGCCGCAGTTCGCGGACGCGCGCACCGCGAAACATGATCCGTGCGTACGCCGACAGAGTGCGAGAGACCGCAGGTCGACCACCGCGGTCACGACGCCCGTTGCGGCCTCCGAAGCGGTCTGCCGCGGCGGTTTCGATATGGCGAGCCCGCCCGCGGCTGCCTGGGTCAGGGCCTGCGCCGCGGCATGCGCCGCCGCCTGTTGTCGATGATCCTGCTTCGAGGCGCGACGCGCTCGCCGGCGCGCGCCTGCCGCCGCGCCCCGCTGAAAGCCGCCGTTCCAAATCTTCCAATAGCGCCCGCCATGGTCGCCTGCTCGGCGTCCGTGGCGGTACTCCCCGGCGCCTCGCGGCAGAGATCGCCGCCAGCGTACGATTGAGATTGCGGATCGTCTCGTCGCGGCCGACGATGGCGTCGCGGTCAGGCGCTTGCTGCTGGCGCGCGGACTTTAGCCTCCCGGGCCGGGCCTTCGGCCCTCGAGCTGACTGAAGCGGTGACGTCTGGTGCGGCTCTGTGGAAGCGCCGGTCTGGGGATGCGACAGCATGTGCACTGGGTTTTAACACTGGTGTCGGAACTAATCCGTTTGGTACGCCGTGGATGGGTCAGACCGCCCACAGGGCCTCGGCATGGTCACTCCGCTGCACGGCGGCATCCTCACAGCTGCCGCAGAGGTCAGCTGCTCACTGGTTGAACCGGCTGAGCGCGAGAACTGATGGCAGGTCCAACGCCTTGTTCAGCAGCTTGGCCGCCGGCGAGAGCGCCAGCCTTCGGCGAGCACGCCCCGCCAGCGAAGCCGTGTCGGAGGTTCGGCAAGCCGTCGATGTCCGCAGCTCAGCAGTACTTTGTCGCAGCTCCTGTGCAGCTCGGGCTGCCGAGAGACAGGTGCCAATGACGAGCGTGCGCCGCCGTTGAGATCCCAGATCTGCGTGCGCCGCACGGCCGCGCCGCCATGAGCGTCGCCAGCAGTTTTGGTCTGATGGTCGTGAACTGGCGAACGATCGCCCTGAGCGGCAAACGCCGCCGCAGCGCCGGCGGCGCTACGTCGAGCGTCGTCGAGAACGCATGACTGGTCATGATCGCTATCGCCACGGCGGTGCCGGTGATTGCCACACGACGTTATTTTAACTGACTATAATGCCCGCCGGTCACCCTACAGCTTTCGGCGGTTAGAGACCGGTTTCACCATGGTGCAACGGCAGCTCTCGAGCAGGTTGTCCGTCGCCCGCACGCCGTCTCGTTCGCCTGACGGCGCGAGGCGGATCGGGCATGGCGGCTACTGGCGAGGTCGACCGCCACCGAAGACGACTGATCGATCTCGCCGTGGGCCAGCGCCCAGACGCGTAATTCTTTGAATCACGCTGGTGATATCGCGCCGGCGAATGCGTCGTCACGCTCGTCGATGCCGCCGCTGCCGCGTCGCTGCAGATGATACCGGTTCCGCTGCGCAGCCCGTCCTGGCAGAGAGCTGAGATGCTGGAGCACGGCTGGTGCTGAGGCCTGGCGGATCCGCGCCGCATTGCGCGCCGCTGGATGTCATGGTACGCCGGGTTGCTCCTCGATTGAGGCACGCATGAGGCAGCGGCCTTCGCAAACCCCGGGATATAATCGAATGACGCGTCTGTGGCCCCCGTACCGTCTTCTTTCGCCCGGTTGCGACCTAATGGCGAGCGATCCTGCTGGCGGGGGCCGGCAGCCTGAAGCGGGCGGCATGACGGAGATCGGCACCAGCCTGATCAGCGCCGGGCGAATGACCACCGCTATCACAACGGGAATCAACCGCTGGTATGATGCGCGAGTGATCGATAGTAGCGAGTTAGTTTATCATCTTCACCGCCGATGATCGCAATGCCAGAAACGATCGATGAGAAACGTGCGGCGATGGCAGGCTGGAAATGCCTGCCCGGCACCTGACCTGGCAAGCTGCGGTAGTTCGCCGCGTCGGCTCTGACGACGGATAATTTCTCGCCAAGGCGCTCGACCCGGGCGCAAGCTGCCATCGCCGACGCCGAAGGCAGATCCCCGGTGGCGACCACACCTGGGAGCTGCTTCTGCGAGGCCGATAGCGTATCGCCCGGCAGCTTCACGGCGTTTCTCGACGCGAAGGCAAAGCGAAAGCCGGCTCCGGCTGGACCGTGCGAGGCCGTCGCCATACCGTCAGGGCACAATGCGCAGGTCTACCTGATGGAGCGGCGGCCAGGTGCGGACATGTTCGCATCTTCCTCACTGCTCCGGCGCGAGCGACGTCCGCAAGGAGATGGCCGACTGATCACCGCCGTCAGCCGCCGAAGTGAATTGGCGATCAGCGCGGCCTACGGTTTGACGATCCTCGACAAGCGCTAATCCCGACCGCCTACCGCCTTGCCCTGTTCATCCTTTCGCCCGACGGCCAGGGCATTCTCGCGAAATACGGCTTCAGCGCACCGACCCAGCCGTGACGGGCCGTGGCGGCGCTCAGCGCAATGAGCCCGCGTCCGCCGGTGCTCGGCTAAGAATTCCCCGCCCGCGCCGCCTGCAAGGCGTTGAGGTGCGTGGCTGCGGCGCGGTCACTTCGGCCTTTGCACTCGACCGCATCGTCCCGTCTCGCCCAGACCAACACCTCGATCATCCAATCCTCGCCGGTCCGGCGGCGGCTGCCGCCGCTGAACGATGCGGGCGGCGCGATCGGCAGATCGCCCCAGAGTAGCGACCATGGCGGGTGAATCGACGCTCAAGGAAAAGCTGCGCAAGATCGAGGCGCTGTTCGCGGGCGCGGCGACCGCCGCGGCGAGCGGGCGGCAGCCGGGGCGGCGGCCGACCGCATCCGCGCGCCGCCTGCGGGAGAGCGAGGGGCGCGAGCGGGCGCTGAGAGATGCGCTTCAGCCTGTCGGACCCGTGGTCGCGCCGTCTCTTCATCGCGCTCTGCCGGCGCTATGGGCTGCGCCCCTTCCGCTATCCGCGCATGCATCGCCAGAGCGTGGTGGTGAAAGTGCCGCGATCCTTCCTCGACCAGGTCCTGTGGCCGGAGTTCGCGGCGATCAACGCCGCCCTCAGCGAATATCTGGCAGAAATCACCGACGAGGTGATCCGCGCCGAGGTCTACCGGGAGGCCGGCGAAGCCGAGGAGGTGGCGGAGCCGGCGCGGCTGGGGCGGTCGGCGTGAACACATCCTTAATATTCGCTGCGTAATCTGCGCAAATGCCGGCGAATGCGACGCCGTCGCACCGGCCTGACGCAAGTGACGACCAATGGCGGGCTTTCGCGAGCAACTGAGCGACCCGGACCTGGTCCGGTTCTACGACTACTGGACGACCCTGCGCGGCCAGCGGCCGATGCCGTCGCGCCGCGACATCGATCCGTTGCAGATCCCGCCCGGCTATCTGCCGGACATCATGCTGATCGAGGTTTCCCACGAGCCGCGGCGCTACCGCTATCGGCTGGTCGGCACCCATGTCGTCACCGCCAGCGGCGAGGACCGCACGGGACGCTCGTTCTGACGACGTGTCGTTCTTCAAGACCAACACGGCCGTCATGCAGCAGTTCGAGCAGGTGGTGAACACGGCCGAGCCGCTGTTCTCGCTCGAACCCTTCACCAACTTCATCACCGGACGGAAATACGACGTCGACCGCATCATGCTGCCGCTTTCGAGCGACGGCCGGCTGGTCGACATGGTGCTGGTGCTCTTCCTCTTCAAATCAGGCCCGTTCGCCCGCCGCCTGGCGACGCCCCAATCGCTGCGCACCTGCCGCGCGCGCCCTCCCCGCCGCCTGATTACCGCGATGAGCGAGTGACGACGGGCGGCCGATCCGGCAGAAAGAGGTCGGACCGTCCTCGCTGCGCGGGAGAAAACGTGACGGAGATTCTGGGGCCGCTGGTCACCTCCGCGGTCGCGACCTCGATCACGCCGGGGCCAAACAACATCATGCTCACGGCTTCCGGCGCCAATTTCGGCTTCCGGCGTACTCGTCCCGCACATGCTCGGGGTCGTGCATCGGCTTCACGATCATGGTGGCGACGATCGGACTGGGGCTGAGCGAGGTCTTCGAGCGATTTCCCGTCATCCACCAGATGCTGCGCTACGGCGGCGCGGCCTATCTGCTTTATCTCGCCTATCGCATCGCCACGGCCACGCCGGTACGCCCGGATGCCGCGCAGCCGGCCGGGCGTCCTCTCACCTTCCGTGCAGGCCGCACTCTTCCAATGGGTCAATCCGAAGGGCTGGATGATGGCGGTGGGCGCCATCAGCACCTACACGACGGTCGGCGATCTCATGCTGGAGTCGATCGCTGATCGCGCTGATCTTCGGCGCGATCGGGCTGCCGTCCGTGGCGCTGTGGGCAGCGCTCGGCGTTGCGATCGGCCGGCTGCTGCAGACGCGCTGGGCGCTGTGCGCCTTCAACATCGCGATGGCGCTGCTGCTGGTGGCCTCGCTGGCGCTGATGTTCGTGTAAGGGCGCGCCCCTGCTACACCCGTTCGCCGAAGGCGGGTGGCGGCAGTGGGCCTGACGGCGCAGCGCTTGCCGGCCGCGGTGTGCAGCCGCCGGCAGCCAGATTCTGGCTGGCGGCCTCGATGATGCGGCCGATGGGCGCGTGCTGGCCTCGCGGTTGGCGGCGACCAGGCGGCGGCTGTTGTCGCTGAGCACGATCTCCAGGCGCCGCGCGGCGCGCGCAGCAGGTCGCGGCGCTGGCGCTCCGGCAGGCTGATGGCGAGCCTCGCCTGCGGCCGCAAACGCCTTCAGCGCCTCCTTCATAGCGGGCGCGCTGCCTGCTGCTTGCGGGCCACGGCGACGCCGAGCTCCGCGAACTCGCCGCGGCCGCAACAGGGCGGTCTCGGCCTCGACCTCTTCGGTGAGGCGCCCTTCACGCTGGCCACTGAGGATCGCCGCCGCCGCCGCGTCATTTCACGCCTCCCTTGAAGCTTGAGGATTCTCGGCGATAGACCGCGTCCGCGATGCCGACGCCGCCGCCGGCCGACATCTGGCGGCCGAGCTCCTGATTGAGCAGGGAGCGGTAGGTTTCTTCGGCAAATCCGCCGCTGAACGGCCCCTTCGCCTCGCTTCCGCTGTACATCTGCGCCACCATCTGGCCGAGGAAAACGGATCTCGAATTCCTGCGCAGCTCTTGTAGGCGGGACTGTCGCGGTCGACGGCAGCGCCCCGGCTGAGTGGCGGCGGGCTGGGTGGTCGCGAGTTTGGCAGCGATGGGATCCATGGTGCTTTCGCCTAGCATCACTTCGATTTCGGCCTGGGCGCGCCCCGCGGCCTTGATCGCCTGCAGGATCGCGATCATGTCGCGCGGGCGTGACGCCGAGCGCGTTGAGGCCCTGGACGAGATCGTTGAGCGAGGCGCCTGCCGACGATGGCGATGTTGCCGGTGCCGCCCTCGCTCACGTCCACGTTGGTGCGCGGCACGACCGCGGTGTCGCCCCGCTGGCTGAACGCGTTCGGGCTGGGAGACTTGCGGCGTCTCGGTGATGCGTGACGGTCAGGTTGCCCTGCGAGATCGCCACCGTGCTGATGCTCACATTGTCGCCCATGACGATGGTGCCGGTGCGCTCGTCGATGACGACGCGCGAGACCTGGTCGGGGATGAGCGCAGCTTGCTCGACGTCGGTGATGAGGCGCGCCACGTCGGTGCCGTGGTTCTGCTGGGACCGTCATGGAGACGGTCGTGGGGATCGGTGGCCGCGCGACCGGGCCGCCGAGCTTGGCATTGATGACTTCGGCCATGCGCGAGGCGGTGGTGAAATCCGGGTTGTGGAGGGCGATACGCACCTGATGGAGATCGGCCAGTGCGAAGGGATCTCGCGCTCGATCACGGCGCCGCTCGCGATGCGGCCGTTGGTCGGCGTACCCTTGGTGACGGAGGCGGCATCGCCCTCGGCGCTGAAGCCGGCGATGGCGACGGAGCCCTGGCTGACACGCGTAGACCTGGCCGTCGGCGCCGCTGAGCGGCGTCACCAGGAGCGTGCCGCCCTGCAGGCTCTTGGCGTCGCCGATGGCGGAGACGGTGACGTCGATGCGCGAGCCCTCGCCGCGAGAACGGCGGCAGGGTGGCCGTGACCATGACGGCGGCGACGTTCTTCGGCTTGAAGTTCTCGCCGCGGATGTTGATGCCGAGCCGCTCGAGCAATGCCGATGATCGACTGCTGGGTAAACGGCGAATTCGAGAGGTTGTCGCCGGTGCCGTTGGAGGCCGACCACCAGGCCGTAGCCGACCAGCAAGTTGTCGCGCACGCCTTCGAAGCTGGCGATGTCCTTGATGCGCACCTGGGCCGCGGTCGGCGCCGGCGCGAGCACGACGGCCAGCAACAGCGCCAGCACGGCGCCGGCTAGCCGGACCGCTTTCAACAGGCGCGACCGTTCGTTCGTCATCCGCATCTCTTGGGACGGTGCCTCATCGTCGGGCCGGACTGTAAGGGCGCCGCATTAAATGGACGTAACGGCTGGGAGGCGCTTCGCATCTCTCATCCATTGTGATGTCATTCCCGCGAAAGCGCCAGGGACGACCGCCCGTATGCCTGCCTGGACCCCACCTTCGCGGGAGTGACACCCGAACAGGGAATGCCGAAGAGGGCGAAAATCATGGTAAATTTTACAGACATGCGCGCCGAGTTTTCGACGCTTACGGCGCGCAGTTGTGGCAAACAAACGCCGCATTCGGATCCGTTTCGCGCAGGTTTCTCCACGCTTTAGTGACTGATTTGCCTGGGGATTTCTGCTTGTTTTTGCCGTTTTAGGACTCATTAATTCGCGCCCCCTAGGTTCGCGGGAGCGTGATGCCAAAAGGGCGTCTATCGATCCGAGCTTGACGACCGCTCGCGCACCGAGCCGACGGCGACAAAGATCGTCGAGGCGATGCAGGAGCGGATAACAAGAGGGATTCATTTCATCATGCGAGTCGCTATTGATAGACGAAGAGATTGTGGCAGCCGAAGCACTGAAGGCCGGACTCATTCGGAACGGCGTTGCCTGCGATGCGGTCGATTACGAGATGGACGACCTCGTCGAAGCGACGGCCCAGGGTTGCGAAGCGGTCGTCATCACCGTTCCCTCACAGCAAGATCGACGTGGTCCGCTTCATCGAGATGCTGCGCCACCGCCGCATCGGCGTGCCGGTGCTGGTGTTGCGGTCGTTCCGCAATTCCGCCCAGGCGGTCAGGTTGATCAATGCCGGCGCCGACGACGTGCTGGCGAAGCCGAGTGAACATGGCGGAGATGGCAGCGCTGCGCAGCGCGCATCGCCCGCCCGCATCAACGGCCATGTCGGCCTCGTCGCACGCGGTCGGAAATTTCACCTACTTCTTCGACGGCCGCATGCCCTCGATCAACGGCAAGACCGTGAAGGTCAGCCGGCGCGAGCGCGAGCTCGCTGGAGTGCCTGGTGCTGCGCCAGGGCCGCATCGTCAACCGCCGCTTCATCTACAACTACATCTACGGCTACAACAGCAGCGCCGTCGACGAGAAGACCGTCGACGTCATGATGTGCAAAGGTACGCAGGAAGCTCCGCGCCTTCTCCGGCGGCGAGGACTATATTCAGACCTTCCCGGCCAGGGCTATCGCTTCTCTCCGATCCCGAACGCGTGCGTCAGGAGAGGCCGCTTCGTCGTGGTTGCTTATGAAGAGCAGACCGCCGACGAGGCCGACTCCGTCAAGTCCGCCGCCTGATCCGTGCGGCATAGCGCGCACGCAGCGATAGAAGGAGATAAGCGATGAGCATTCTCGGCGCAATGTATTCGGCCGTTTCCGGCCTGGGTGCCCAAGCCACGAAGCTGGGCGCCATTTCCGACAACATCTCGAACTCCAGCACCACGGGCTACAAGCGCGTGGATGTCGAGTTCTCCAGCCTGGTGACCGAGCAGGGTCTCCCGGCGCTCCTATGCGGCCGGCGGCGTCGCCGGGAACGTCCGCCGGCAGGTCGACGTCCAGGGCCTCCTGCAGGCGACCAGGCTCGAGCACGGACATCGCCATCAACGGCGACGGCTTCTTCGTCGTCTCCGGATACCCAGAATGCCAACCCGCAGTCGGACCTGACGGCGCTCACGCGCGCCGGCAGCTTCCACACCGACGACCAGGGCTTCCTGCGCAATGCCGCCGGCTACTATCTCATGGGCTTCCAGACTCAATCCGGACGGTACCACCGTCAATCCGAGCCCGGCGCGCGATGCCCTCTCCAGCGTGGAACCGGTCCAACGTCGCCGGCATCAACTTCACGCAGGCGCGCCGACGACGGCGGTGACATTTGCCGGCAACCTGCCGGCCCAGCTCGCCAACGGCACGCCGGGCGCGCCGATCAGCACGGACATCGAATATTTCACCGAGCTCGGCAACTCGGAACACGCTGACGCTGCAGTGGACGCCGTCCTCCGACGGCATCGCCAACGACTGGAACCTCAAGATCTTCGATAGCGGGACCGGCGGCGGCACCACGCGCGATCTACGACCAGATCGTCTCCTTCAACGACACCGGGCGCCAATGCCGGCTCGCCCTCCCTCCATCCCCGGCGTCGCCGGCGGCCAGCTGCCGCTGACGGTGAACGGCGGCCTGCAGGCGATGAATCTCGATATCGGCGGACGTCAACGATCCCAGCGGCGTCACCACAGTTCGCCGGCGAGTACGTGCCGCGACCAAGATCACCAAGAACGGCGCCCTTGTTCGGCGTGTCGTCAACCGCGTCGAGTGTCAGCGACGATGGCATCATCACCGCCATCTTCAACAATGGCGTGCGGCGGCCGATCTACCAGATCCCGATCGCGGTCGTGCAGAACCCCAACGGCCTGTCGGCCCGCGACGGCACCGCCTTCGACCTGAGCCGGGACAGCGGCAGCCTCTATCTGTGGGATGCCGGCGTCGGCCCGGACCGGCAAGATCCGCCGGCACCTCGCTGGAGCGCTCCAACGTCGACATCGCGCAGGAGCTCACCAGCATGATCGAGACCCAGCGCACCTACAGCACGCAACGCCAAAGTGATCCAGACGGCGGACGAAATGCTGTCCGAGCTCACACCAGCTCAAGCGTTAGGCAGCATCCGTGGAGGTAGCCCGTCATGTCGCTCAGCTCTCGCTTCGACGCCGCCTCTCGGGCTTGATCACGGCCCAGCGGCAGACGGCGCTCACCTCGCGCAACATCGCCAACGCTCGACTCCCGGCTACACCCGCAAGGAGGCCGAACTCGAGGCTCGCAGACGATCCAGGGCGAGGGTCGCGGCGTCATGGTGGCGAATGCATCGTCCGCAAAGGGTCGACACCATGCTGCAGCAGGACGTGCGCTGCGAGAGCGACCTCCCGGCCGAGCTGCGGACAAGGCCGACGGGCTGGCCGCCTTCACGACGGCGATCGGGCAGCCGGACGAGGGCGCAGCCTCTCCAGCCAGATCGCCAAGCTGAGCCAGGCGTTCCAGAGCCTGGGCGAGGCCCCGAGAGCGCCGTCATCCAGCATTCGGTGGTCGGCGCCGCCCAGGCGTGGCGCGTTCGTTAGAACGACCTCGCGGGCGCGGTCAGCGAACAGCGCCAAAGCAGCCGACCAGGGATCTCGACAGCGTCGGCCGCATCAACCAGTCGCTCGACGGCCTCGCCAGCATCAACAAGCAGCTGAGCACGGTCGGCGGCAGCGGCCGCGGACGTCACCGGCCTCCTGGACCAGCGCGACAGCTGCTGGATTCGCTCTCGAACAGGCTCGGCATCACATCGCTCCCGCGCGGCGACGGCCAGATCATGGTGCTGACCCAGGGCGGGACGACATTGCTCGACGGCACCAAGGTCAATCATCTGGCTCGTTCTCGACCACGACCACGATCGGGGCGGCGTCGGCCTACAATGCCGGCGCCGGACCCTTGAGCGGCGTCACCGTGAACGGCCTCGATATTCGCCCGGGCAGCTACCGGCGCCATCCGCAGCGGCCACTTGGCCGGCGAGTTCGCGCTGCGCGACACCATCCTGCCGCAGGCCTGGGCCAGCAGATCGACGAGATCGCCAGCGCGCTGGCCGACGGCTTCCAGCGCGCCGACGCCACGGTCGGCGCCGGCCAAGCGGATTGTTACCGACGCCGGCGCCTTCCATGACCGCACCGATCCGGCGCAGGTCACCGGCCTTTCCGAGCGCATCGCCGTGAACGCCCTCGTCGATCCCGACCAGGGCGGCAGCCTGTGGCGCATCCGCGACGGCATCCAGGCCGCCGCACCGGGCGCGCCCGGCGACGCGCAACGTGCGCGCGTTCCTCGGCGTCTTCTGACCAGAACCGTCAGCTTACTAGCGCCGGCGCCGGCCTCTCCACGAGCGCCCGCATCGGCAGCTATGCCACGGAATTCGTCGGCTACCAGGACAACCAGCGGGCCGCGTTCCAGGACCGCGCCACCTATCAGGGCTCGATCACGGACACGCTGAGCACCCAGCGCACCAACCTCGAGGGCGTCAACATCGACGACGAGATGCAGAAAGATGCTGATGTTCGAGCAGTTACAACGCCTCGGCCAAGGTAATCCAGGCCGTGCGCGACATGATGGACAAGCTGATGGATCTCTGAGGAGAGCCGACCGATGTATATCTCGACCCTCGCCTCGCACCTGCAGCGCCCAACAGCAGCATCCGCTCGCTGCAAAGCCAGCTGATGGATGCCCAGAAGGAAGATCTCCACCGGCCGCACGGCCGACCTGCGTGGCGGCGCTGCGCGACCGCGCGCCGCCGAGGACGTCGACCTGCTGCAACGCCCTCAACGATGTCACCGAGTTCAAGGGCACCACCGACATCGTCGCCTCGCGCATGGATACCATGCAGGCGGCGCTCGGGCGGTGTGCACGACATCGCGGAGCAGATGCGCAATACCGCGCTCACATCGCGCGGACGCCCGTCTCGCGCCGCTACCTGCGGGAGGGCAGCGTCGACGGCCCTCGATCGCATCAATTCGTTCCTCTGAACGCCCAGGTCGCCGGCCGCAACCTGTTCTCCGGCATTCAGACCGACACGGCGCCGATGCAGGCGCAGACCGGCGTCAATGCCGCGACCGGATTGTCGCCGCAGCAGGCGGTCAGCCAGGCCATCGCCAATGTCGGCCCGATCACCGACGCGGCGTCGGCGCTCGCCGTGGCCAACGGCCCGGACGGCGTCCGGCTCGATCTTCAACGACACCAACAGCAACCGAACCTCGAATTACTCCGCCGTTCTATAACGGCGCGAGCACCGGTTCAGTGACCGCCCGTCTCGACAACGGCTACCAGATCGACTATGGCGTGCGCGCCGACGATCCGGCGTTCCGCGAGCTGCAGCAGGGTCTGTCCATGCTGGCCGCCGTGCCCTACGGCTCCATTCCCAACGATGCCTACGCTGCCTGGCAGGACGAGGCCGTGAAGCATATCAGCGCGGGCTTTCAAGGCACGATCGACGCGTCTCGGCCGAGCTCGGCTTCAAGCAGTCGGTGGTGGCCGATGCGTCGAACCGGCACGACGCCATGATCGCCCAGCTCAGCAATCAGGTCGCCAACCTCGAGGCGGCCGATCCGTTCCAGACCTCGTTGCGCCTCAGCCAGCTGCGAGACCCAGCTCGGAGGCGACCTTCTCCATCACCGCGCGGATGAACGAGCTGAGCCTGACGAAGTTCCTCTAGGCCGCGGAACCACGGACCGTCAGCGGTTTGCCCGCCGCGCGCCTTCGTGAACGTGGCATAGGCGGCCGGTGGCCTCAGCCCGGGCCGGCTCCGCCACCGCCGCGGCAGGATCGGTCGACGCCAGCTGGGCGGCCGGGTCGGCGGCCACGGCCGCGGTCTTCTCTTCCTCTTTCTTCTTGTCGTCGTCCCCGCCGGTGAGGAGCGAGATCGCGGTCCCGCCGACATCCTCGCCGAAGATCGCCTCGAACAGGGACCTCCGCGCAGGACGACATGAATCCCGTAGGCCCGCCGTAACCGATGTCGCCGAGGATGCGCATGGCCGGCTTGATCTTGTCGCCGGTGAGCGCGCGGTAGATGAAGCTGACGACCGGCAGGTGCTGCAGCGGATTGATGATGTCCAGGAAGTCGTCGAACGTGAAATCCTGCGGCGGATCGTCGAGGTGCGCCTTGCCCTTCTCCGCGCGACGTATCGAGATGGTGCGTGTCCTCGACCGCCCGATGGGCGATTTGGCGCGTTATCTGAAGGTTTGCGTCGATCACCGGGACATCCCACTTCGCCAGGCTGCCACTGTACCGACCGCGCCTTCCGTCAGCCTTACCGCTGCCGCGGCCGCGCCATGGCTAAAGCAAGTTAACCATCGACCATCGCAAAGCCCTCGACTTCGCTGAATCTTTCCCACCGCTTTAACTGCCGGTTAAGACCCGGCTGGCATCATCCCTCCATCGGACGCCGAGAAAAGCTCGGCTTCGACCCCGATGTGCCACAACGGCGCATCCGTTCAGCTCTATCTCTTGAGGAGAAACTCAAATGTCTTCTATTCTGACGAACGTCGGGGCCATGCAGGCCCTGCAGAGCATCAACACCACCAACCGCTCGCTCGCCACCACCCAGAACCGGATCAGCACCGGCCTGCGCGTGTCATCCGCGAAGGACAATTCGTCTTCGTGGGCCATCGCCACGGCGATGCGCGGCGACGTCCAGGGGTTCAAGGCCATCTCCGAGAACCTCAGCTCTGTCGACCTCGTCCATCTCCGTCGCCCGGACGGGCGCGGAGACGGTGACCGACCTGCTCAACAAGATCAAAGAGAAGGTCGTTCAGGCCAACGGCACCGGCGTCGACACCGCCAAGATCCAGAGCGACGTCGATCAGCTGCTCTCGCAGATCGACAGCGTTGCCAATGCCGCCGAGTTCAACGGCACCAACTTCATCAAGGCGACTCCGGACAGCGCCAATCTGTTGGCGTCCATGGATCGCAAGCAGCGGTACGCCTGGCCGTGCAGACCATCGCGGTCACCGGTTCGGATCTGACCACGACTGGCCTGAGCGTCAACGCTCTCGACGTCACGAGCGCGACCGCGCTTGCCGATGTCGAGACGGCGATCGGCACGTCTTCGGCCGCGGCGGCCCAGTTCGGCTCCGTGCAGAACCGCCTCGAGATCCAGAGCGATTTCGTGACGGCGCTGGGCGATGCCTTGACCGTCGGCGTAGGAAGCCTCGTCGATGCCAACATGCAGGAAGGGCCGCTCGCCTGAGCGCTCTCCAGGTCCAGCAGCAGTTGGGCGTGCAGTCGCTCTCGATCGCCAACCAGGCGCCGCAGAGCATCCTGACCCTGTTCCGCTAAACGCAACGTCGCGTTCGGAACGCGGTCTATGAGATTACCCGGGTGGCCGGTGGCCACCGGGGATTTCAAGAATAGGAGGACGATCGAAGCGGGCAACAAAGCGCACAGACCGACGACGGTCGCTTCGCGCGCCCGATCGCATCATCCAGATGGCCCACTGAGAAGAAGTCTCGGGGATTAAATCATGAGTGTCGTTGCCTACCAGACCACCCAGCTCCACACGGCCTCGCCGCTGACCGTGGAGATCATGGCCTTCCAGAAGGTCATCGCCGCGCTCGAGCGCGCGCAGGCCGATGCAGGCAAGACCTTTCCGCCCAGCCCGTTCTCGCCACCCAGCGCCATGTGCGCCTGTGCGACGCCGTCCACCAGAATTCGCGGCTGTGGCTCACCCTGCTCGGAGGACCTGGCCAATCCCGCCAACGGCCTGACGGCCGAAGCTGAAGGGCCGCCTGGGCTCGCTCGCCGCGACCTCCGTGCGCCACGGCCAACGGGTCGTCGCCGGGCACGCCACGCCCAGTCTCCTCATCGATATCAACCGCGCCATCGCCGCCGGCCTGATGCAGGCCCGCGCGAACGCCGCAAAGTCCGCGCCGCCGCGGGCCAGGAGGTTCGCTATGCTAGCGGTCAAGCTTAAGCCGGGCGAGCGCCTGGTCGTGAACGGCGCCGTCCTCCACAACGGCAACACCCGCAACGTCATCTACTTCGCCAATCGCGCGTCGATCCTGCGCGAGCGCGACGTGATGCAGGAAGAGCGAGGCGGTCACGCCGGACCAGCCGGGTCTACTTCATCGTCCAGCTGATGCTGCTCAACCCGGACGAGGCCGACACCTATCAGCTGACATTCGAGCAGCTGATGACGGCGCTCCTGCGCACCTTTCAAATCCCCGCCGATCCCTCAAGGCGCTCACGGATTGCGCCTATTGGGTCAGCATGAACGACTACTACGGCTCTCGCGGCATTGCGGCCCGTACTCGACTACGAGGCCAAGCTGCTGAGCCGCACCGAGATTCAGCGATGGCGCTTCCCGACAAAGAGGTATTGCAGGGAGAACAGCATGACCCAAGCCATCAGCTACCGTCGGCCCGGCGGCCGGTAACGCGGCTGCCGAAGCTCCCCCGGGCCCCACTCCCGGCGCCAAGCACGCTCCCTCCGTACCGGAGACGCGTGCCGCTGCGCGATCAGAATGTGGAGACGCAGGGCCGCTATCAGGTCCACATTCACGCCGAGACCATGCGGATCATCACCGAGGTCGTCGACATGGCGACCGGCGACGTCTCTGATGTATTTCCCGCCGGGCTACCGTCCGGACGCGAAGCCGGTGGAGAGCAGCGCCGACAAGGAGCCCGCCGAGGCCGGCAAATGATCGACGCCCTGAGCGGGTACCAGCGCGCCGAGACATGGCGGCGACGCTCGGCTATCGCATGGTCGAGGCATCCATCGCGACAAGCAGACGGCGGCGTCTCGCAAGAGCGGGCCGGTCAAGCGCGAGATCGACTACTTCAAGACCGCCATCGCCAAAGTAACGAGCGCCGCCGACCTGGTGAAGGACTACCGCTGTTCCGCTCGTGCTGTCGGCCTATGGCCTCGATTCGCAGATCGACGCCAAGGCGTTCATGCGGAAGGTGCTGGAGCAGGACCCGGCCGACTCCAAGTCCCTCGCCAACAAGCTCGTGGACTCCCGCTATCTCCAGATCGCCAAGGACTTCAACTTCTTTGCCGGCGGCGCGGCTAGCCTGAAGAAGTCCAGCTTCATCGACGGCATCGTCGACAGACGTACGTCACCGCCGAGTTCGAGGAGACCTACGGACCAGACCAATCCCGGCATCCGCCTGGCGCTCTACTTCAGCGCGCGCGGCGCCGGCCGCCACCAGCTGGCTCCAGATCATGGGCGACAAGCCGCTCTACGAAGTCGTGCGGACAGCCTGCAGCTGCCGCCCGCCGGCACCGGGTCGGGCGTGCAACAGTCAAGCCAAGGTCCTGTGAAAGCGCATCGGCCTCGCCAACCTGAAGGACCCGGGAGTCCTCGAGAACTTCATCGGCCGCTTCCTCACGCCAGCTACGACACAGGCCAATGCGCCGGCCGCGCTGTCGGTGGCACTAAACGCTGATCCAGCCGCTGTCGTCGTCCGCCGGCGGCAGGAATCGCTCGATGCGTCGACGATCCTGGGATTTGGCGACTCTCAAAGCGCTAGACCGAATCGCTGACCCTCGCCCTCCTCGCCCGCTTCGCGGCAGGAGGACACGATCGAGCGAGCGCGCAAAATGCGTCCCCTCAACCGCGAAGCGGGAGGAGCTAGGGTGAGGGGCGTTGGACACTCCGTCTAGCCCTGCGGCGGCGGCAGCGGAAAAGCAGCGTGCGGCGCTTGGCCATGGCGATGGTGAGGGGCCTGGGCCTTGCCCGGCGACATCTGCGCCAGGATCGGCGCCAAGCGGCGCTCGCCCATGCGGGTGACGACGTCGAGGCAGCACGGCGCGCCTTCCATGGTCTCGAAGATGCGCGCGGCTTCCTCCGGCCCCATCAGACCGCGTAGACGGTGACCAGGCGGCGCATGTTGGCCCCTCGGCGGCATCGTCGCGCGCCGTCTTGGCCTGGTCGTATTCGGCCTTCATCTGCTGCATCTGCTTCACCTCTTCGGCGATCTTCTGCTCGGTCGCCTTCAGCAGCGCCTCGCGATCGTCGAGCGCCTTGGCGCGCGCGTCCAGTTCGTCGCTCGTTGCGACTTGGCGAGCTGAGCGCAACGCACGTCGCGATCTCGGCGACACTGGTCGGGGTCAGCGGATCGGGCTCCTGTGGATTCGGCGGCCGCGCTCGCCGCCGGCGCCCTCCGTGTTCGCGGCAGCGCCATCGGCAGGCGTCGCTTGACCCAGGCGGCGCGGCCGCGGCGGACGGTGTCGCGTGGCGAGCTGCGGCGGACGGCGCGTCTGTGCGGCTGAGCGTCGAAGGCCGTGGTCCCGGCGGACGCGTTCTGGCCACGGCCGTCGGGCGCCCGCGGTCGTGCCGTCGGGCTTGGCGGCCGGCGCGTCCGACGCCAGCGCCAGTTTCGCTTCGCCCGTCCAGAGCGAGCCGACGCCATGAGCGCGGCTTGGGGCCGCCAGCAGCACCAGCACCAGGGCCGGCAGAAACCGCAGGGTGGCCTTCGAGGGACGCATGATCGGCCCGGCGCTCCGCATCTTCTTCATCAGCGCCATCAGCTCGTCGGCGGCAGGCATCCCGCTCGCCGGCGATCGAGCTGGCGGCCGAGCGGCGGCGCCGCGCCGGCGCCAGCTTCGCCACCTCGACCTTGGTCGGGGCGGTCTTGATCGTCTGGACGAGCCGGATGGCGCGCCTCCGGCATGGCCTGATGACGCGCCTCCGGCGCGGGCGGCTGGGACGTCGGCGCGGCGGCCGGGCGCGGCGTCGGCGCCGCCGTGGCGGCCGGCCGGCGCGGCAGCGTCGTCTCGAGCTGGCGAGCGGCGTTGTATTTGGGGGCGCTCACGGTCGAGCTGGCCTGCACGAGGGCGCCGTCGAGGCGGCCCAGCGGCAGGGCGGCGAACTCCGACTGCGCCGATTGCAGCGCCACCAGCCGACGGTGCAGCCGGGTGCCGAACACGATGGCCGCGCACAGCAGCACGATGACCACGCCGTTGAGAATCACGGGCACGAGGCTAACCATGATCGTTCTCCCTTTTATCCCGTCCACGCGGGCCGTCGATGCGGACGACGACGCGGATCGTCGTGGCGCCCCATGCTGCCCATGAAGACGGGCGACTTGCCGCAATAAGATCTTCACCGGCGAACTCGGCGTCGCGTCGAGCGGCAGCGGTCATGCCGACCTTCAGGTCCATCAGCTGGCCGAGGCCGATCGAGGGTTCTGCCGAGCACAGCCGAGGCGCAGGCTGGAGGTCAGCAGCTCGTGGGTGAGGTGCTGCTCCCACAGCAGGTCGCGGCCGAGCTTCTCGCCCGGATGGGACTGGCGCAGCGCGTCGCGCAACGGCTCCGATCGAGACGTGCGGCAGCACGAGGGACAGGCTGCCGCCGCGGCCATCCATCTGCAGCCGCACTGGTAATCACCGACGCCGCTCGATTCGCGCACCACGGCCGCGAACTTCGGCGAGGTCTCGACGCGGTCGAGCGCACAGCTTGACCTCGGCGATCGGCTGGAAGGCGGTCGTGAGATCGTTGAGGACGACCTTCACCATGCGCTCGGCGAGCGTGCGCTCGACGGCCGAGAACGGACGATCGGGCCGCGCCTCCGCGCGGCAGCGGCCGGCCGCCGAGGAACAGCTCAACGGGCCGAAAACACGAGGTCGGCGCCGGCGACCACCAGTCCCGGCGCGTTGGTGCCTTCGAGCCGCGCGCATGCACATGGCAGCGCCGGCGACAGCAGCATGAGGTATTCGCCCATGCGCAGGCTGGCGGGCGGATCGATCGACGACGGAAATGCCGTCGCCGGCGAGCCGGCGCAGGCTGGCCTGCAGGGTCTTGCCGAGCCGCTCGAGCGACGACGTCGAGCATCGGCAGCCGTTCGCCGCCGGCGCGCGAACTGCGCCCGGCCGGCGGCGGCGGCGGCAGGCGCGACGGGCGCCCGGCTCGCAGCCGCTTCGGTGGTGGCGGGATCGCCGCCTAGCGGCGTGTTGGCCTGACTGTCGGTCATTGCAGGATGATGGTCTTGAACAGGATGTCTTTCGTGCTGCCGGGCACGACGTCGTTGACGCGGCGCAGCTCCTGGCGCACCCGGTACATGCCGGCGGTGCCCTTGATATCGTCGGGCTTCAGCCTCGATCAGGTAGGTCTGCATCAGTGTCGAGCAGGCGCGGCTCGATGGCCTTCATCTGGTCCGAGGCGTGTGCTCGGGTGCCAGGTCGAGACACGGTGGCCAGCTTCAGGTATTGGCCCTGGCCGCCGTCCAGCCGGATGACGATCTCCGGCATGTCGTAGAACACCGGCGGCGCGGTATCGACGACCGCGGCCGGCTCGCCGTCGGCGGGCGCCTCGCCGCCAAGGAACATATAGGCGCCAAAGCCGCCGCCGGCGCCCAGCACCAGTAACGCCGGCAACGATGATTAACAATTTTCTTCTTTGCTGCGCCGGGGGCGCTGCGCCCGCATCGCCGTCCATCCCGGCCAAAGCGGCGTCGTCGACTGCACTCATCCCATCTACTCCCCGCGCACCCGCGCCCCTGACTGGCGCCTTCGCGTTTCGTAACCACAGCGTTACCGGCGAAACCTAGAGTGCCATCTGTTGTCCCGGACACGGATACACGGGCGACGTTACGTGCGGGTTTCAACTGGCGAAGAAAACGGGCTCCAGCGTGGGCAATCGATCGCTAATCTGCGGACACTGTCGAACGGCCGCCTGATCGCGCTCATGGGCGCGGGCGCGGCCATTCTGCTGGCGCTGGTCTATCTCCCATGAAGATGGCAGCGCCGCCGCTGATGACCGTCTACCGCGGCATCGAGTCGGAGGCCGCCGGCACGGTGCTGCAGCGCCTCCGACCAGATGGGCGTCACCTATCAGGTGCAGGGCAGATCGACCATCCTGGTGCCGGCCGACCAGGCGCTGCACGGCTGCGCCATGACCTTGGCAGCCGATGGCCTGCCGAGCGGCAGGCCGGTCGGGTACGAAGGCAGCTCGACAGCAGGCAGGGCCTGGGCGTCACCCGCGTCCAGGAAGACATCCGCTATCTGGCGCGCCCTCGAAGGCCGAGCTGGCGCAGCTCGATCACACCCTCAACAGCATCGCCAGCGCTCGCGTCCACCTGGTGTTGCCCAAGCGCGAGCCGTTCCAGCGCCAGGCCCGCAGCCGACCGCCTCGGTCCTCGTCGTGATGCCCGGCGCCGCCACCACTCGGCCGCGAGCAGGTGATGGCGATCAGTACCTGGTCGCCCAGGCGATGCCGAGCGCTGAAGCCGCAGTCGGTCTCCGTCATCGATCAGCCGGGGCACGCTCCTGGCCGGCAGCACGGACGACGGCCGGACGAGCCTCCGCCCAGGCCGCCGATGCCCGCGCCGCCCTCCGAAAGCCGGCTGTCGCATTCGATCGAGGAAATGCTCATCCGCATCTCGGCCCCGACAAGGTGCGCGTCACCGTCAGCGCCGATGTCGACTACGACCGCGTCGTCGAGAAGCAGGAGATCTTCGATCCCAACGGCCAGGTCGTGCGCTCGACCCAGAGCAGTTCGCAGACCGACAGCTCTCTCAACAAGGACGCGCCAACACCGTCGGCGTCTCCCAGAATCTCCCGCAGCAATCCGCGCCGACCAGCAGCGCCGGCAGCGGCTCGGGCGACAACTCCGCTCACAAAGGATGAGACCGTCAACTACGAGATCTCCTCGAAGACCCACGGAGACCGTGCGCGAGAGCGGCGCCGTCAAGAAGCTTTCGGTCGCCGTCGTCGTCGACGGCAGCACCAAGACCGATGCCAACGGGCAATCGGTCTACGAGCCGCGCAAGCCGGAAGAGCTGGCCGAGATCGACCGCGCCGTGAAGGCCGCCATCGGCTTCGACGAGAAGCGCGGCGACAAGGTCGAGGTCATCAACCTGCCGTTCGCCGCTGCCGCCGTGGTCGACGCCACGCTGCCCGATCCGGGCATCATGGACTTCTTTGCCCGCAACGCCATGACGCTGGTCAATGGTTCTCGCTCGGCGTCGTCGGCATCGTGCTGGCGCTGTTCGTGCTGCGACCGCTGATCGCGAACCTGTTCAAGCCGATGCCGGTGCCCGAGGGCGGCAGCCACGCCATGGTCGGAGGCACCGCCCTGGGCGCGCCGGCGGCCGCGGGCCACCTGTCCCATGCGGCAGCGTCCGAGATGGTCGCCGCGCGCCAGGGCGCGGGATTGTCGATCGGCGGGCCGGGTCACCGGAGTCGGCGAGATCGTCGATCCAATCCGGAAGAGGCCGCCGGCATCATCCGCAACTGGATGAGTGAGAGCGCCGCATGAGCGACGTCGGCCACTCTTCGCGCGCGCCAGTCGCTTCGTCTTCGACCGCGTCTTCTCGAAAAGCCGTTCAACGCCGATATGATGCTGGCGAACGGGACCGCGCCGGCGGCGCCGAGACAGACACGCCCCAGTTCACGGCCGCCGACGTCGATACGGCGCGCCGGCTCGGCTACGGGCAGCTCCGCCAGGGCCGCGAGGACAGCCAGTTCGAGGCGCGCGAGGGCGCGCTGACCGAGGCCAGAAACGAGGACCAACGCGGCCTTCGCCGCCCTCGCCGAACAGGTCACTGCCCTGGCGCAGCGGCACGGAGGATGAAGTGTTCACCGCCCTCGCCCAGGACTGCGAGCGGCTGGTCCATGTGATCCTCGATCGCCTGCTGCCGGAGCTGGTGCGCCGCGGCGGCCGAGGAGATCCTGGGCGTGGTCCGCACCGCGCTGACGCGTCGCCTGCAACGACCCGGTGGTGGAAGTCCGGGTGCCGCACGACGTCGTCGAGGGCATCCGCCCGCGCATCGCGCGGCTGACCCGCGACCTCGCCTTCCGCGGCCGCGTCGATCTGCATGGCGACAGCTTCCTGAGCGGCGGCATGGTGCGCGTGCGCTGGCTGCATGGCGGCGCGCAGCGCGACCCCGACCAGATGCTGACGGAGGTCACGGCCATCGTCGCCCGGTCCTCGAGCGGGATGGATCAGACACCGATACGCCGGCGGCCGGGCCGCGGCGATGACTGAGAACGAACGGACGGAGAAGTAGACTCGCTGACGCAGACGGAAACGATGACGGCGGAGCGCGCGGCGCGCGTCGACCTGCCGAAGCTGGACGACCGCGCGATGCGCGGCCAGCAACCTGCCGAGCACGATCGGCGGCAGAGACCGGCGGCGCCGACCTCTCGGCCGTGCACGACATCGCCGTGAAGGTCCTCGGTCGTGCTGGGCACCCACCGACCTGCCGGTGCGCCAGCTGCTGCGGCTCGGCCGCGGCGCCGTGCTCGAGCTCAACCGCAAGGTCGGCGAGGACGTCGACATCTACGTCAACGACCGCCTGGTCGCCCGCGGCGAGATCGTCAGCCTCGGCGACAAACTCGGCGTCACCATGACGGAAATCTGCAAGTCGGAATTCGCGTCCTAGCAGGCGCGGCCGAGGCCAAGAACGGGGACGTGGCCTTGAACCACAGAGATACAGAATCGGTAGGGCGGCCTCGCGTGGTCGCCCGGATGGACGGCCTACGCGAGGCCGCCCCTGCATGGCGATAGTTGCGGGCGCGGCAACGCTGCTGATCTCTGGCAGCGCGTGGGCCGAGAGCATCAATCTCGATGTCGGCGATCCCTCCGTGACCGGACGGATCGTGCAGATCGTACTGCTGTTGACGGTGCTGAGCGTGGCGCCGTCGATCCTGATGATGGTGACGTCGTTCACCCGCATCGTCGTGGTGCTGTCGCTGCTGCGTTCGGCCCTCGGCCTGCAGCAATCGCCGCCCAGCGCCGTTCTGATCGGCGCTCCTCGCTGCTTCCTCACCGCTTTCATCATGGGCCCGACCCTGGAGGCCAGCTGGCGTGACGGCATCCAGCCCGCTCATGAACAACGAGATCACCCAGGAACAGGGCTTCGAGCGCGCCAGCGAACCGATCCGCGCCTTCATGGAAAGCCATGTGCGCGAGAAGGACCTGCAGCTCTTCATCGATCTCGCCGGCAAGCCTGCGGAGGCGCCTGCAGGTGCCGCCATCGCCGCACCTGACACGAGCGCCGACGCCAAGGCTGAGGCAACGCCGCTGCGCGCCCTCATTCCGGCCTTCATGCTGTCGGAGCTCCGGCGCGCCTTCGAGATCGGCTTCCTGCTGTTCCTGCCGTTCCTCATCATCGACATGGTGATCGCGGCCATCCTGACCTCCATGGGCATGATGATGCTGCCGCCGCTGGTGGTGTCGCTGCCGTTCAAGCTCGATCTCTTCGTCGCTGGTCGAACGGCTGGTGGCTGGTGTGCGGCAGCCTCGTGCGCAGCTATGGCGGTTGAGGGCTGAACCATGGACACGATGGAACTCGTTCGCGCCGTGCCTGGCGCTGGTGCTGGTACTGGGGCTGATCGGCGGCGCCACCTGGGCCGCGCGCCGCTTCGGCCCGGCGATGTGGTTCGGCGCCCGCGCCAAGAGCCACCCGCAGCCTCGGCGTCATCGAATCGCTGCCGCTCGACGCCCGCCACCGGCTGGTGCTAGTACGCCGCGGCGAGCGAAATCACCTGCTGCTGATCGGCCCCAACCATAGCATCGTGGTCGAGGACGGTATCCCCGGCGCTGCCCCGCAGCCTGAGCCCAAGCCATGAGCCGCCCGCAGAAGCCGGCCGTCGCTGTCGCGTACTCACCTACGAGTTCGGCAAACCGAACCTGCCACGGGTCGTCGCCAGCGGGCGCGGCCCTATCGCCGAGCGCATCCTGGCGCTGGCACAGGAGAACGGCATTCCCGTGCGCGAGGACGCCGACTTGGCGGCGCTGCTGCTCCGCGGTCGAGCTGGAGTCCGAGATTCCCGCCGAGGCGATGATCGCGGTGGCCGAGATCATGGCGCAGATCTTCGCTGCTCAACCGACAGGCCCAGGCCGCGGCGGCGACGCGCCGCTAGTCCCGATGCCCGTCGATCCCATCATGTCGGCGCTGCCGATGCTGCGCCAATCTCATCGCCGCGCCTGACCGCGCCGAGTCGGCCGTTCGCGCGCAGGTGCTGAACCTGCCGGCGCAATTGGTGGGCGCGCCGAGCCCGGTCAGCGTCAGCGGCATCGTCGCCGGAGTCCCATTCCGGGCCAGCTGCGCATCACCACGGCGATCGGCGACGTCCAGCTGCAGACGCCGACCGAGCTGCCGCCCGGCCGCGCCGTCACCATCGTCACCCGCCCGAACCTGCCGACCGAGGTGTTCCTGCTGCCGAGTGCGTCGCCCGCGGTGCTGCCGCAGGCGAAGACACCGCCGCTGCCGGGCGCGCCGCTCCAGCGAGCGACACCGTCGCCGGCCGGCGCGACACCGCAGACTGGTCCGACTTTCGCGACCAATCCGGGTCAAGCGCCGGCGGCGCCGATGGCGCCGGCATCGCCCGCCGCGAGCGGGCTGCCGGCAGCAGCGCGCCGGCGTCCAGAATACGCCCGCCGTCGCCGCCCCCGCAGGCAATCCCGCCACGGCCGCAGTGCCCGCGACGATCGATCCGCGCGGCAATCCTGCGCCCGCTCAGCGCCCGCGCTGCCCCTGCCCCGACGCCCCGGCACCCACGCTATCCCCGGCGTCGCTGGTGGCGACCTTCGACGCGATCGGTCAGTGCCCGAGCGGGCAAGCACTGCCGCCTACGCTCCGCCCCTGACGGCGGCACTCCCGCCCGACGTAGTTGCCGTGCTCACGGACATGCGCCGCCTGATCGCCGCGCGCGATCCCAAGGCGGCGGACCGGCTGCTGCGTCGCCTGCCGACGCCCGACCACGCCGGCGCCCTTGCCGTGCTGACGCTGCCGGTGGCCGCGAAGCGCGCGCAGAGCTCGCGACCTGGCTCGGGCGCGACATCGTGAAGCTCGTCGAGGAGGAACAGGACGACGGCAAGCCCGCGCTCGTCCGAGCGCCTGACCGCTGGCCTGACTCAGGCGACGGAGCGGCTTGACGACAGCGGCGAGCGCACCTGGCGCTGGCGTCCGCTGCCGATGCTCGAAAATGGCCAGTTCGTTCCCATGCAGGTCGGCGTGGCGCCCGAGCGCGAGCGGCCGGACTCCGGCGGCGACGGCAAGCGCCGGCCACTGCGCATCTTCGAATTCGCCGTCGAGGCCGCGCTCAGCGCCCTCGGCCTCACGCGCGTCGAGGCGACCTACCACCAGCGCCGTCTCGACCTGGTCATTCAGTGCGAGACGCCGATCGAGCAGGAAGGGCGCGAGCAAATCGTCGCGTCCGTCGCGCGGGTGTTCGATGAATTCGGACTCGGCGGCAGCTGCCGCTTCGAGCCTTACCGCGCGGCGCCCGCGCCGGCCGGTCCGATCAAGGTCTGACGCCTGCGCCGATACTGCAGCTGGGCGATCTCATCGGCATATTGCGACTCGCGCCGGGCTTCTTCCTGCGCCGCCGCGCGCGCCTGCCGCTCCATCAGCACTTCCAGCCGCTTGCATTCGCCGAAGGCTTCCAGCGTCTCCTGCTTGGCGGCATCGGCGCGCCGCTCCAAGCCGGGGATTTCGTTCAGCAGCTGCCGCTTGCGGCGGCCGATCTGCAACAGGAAGGTGCCGGTCGCGAACACGGTGTCGTCGGTCGCACGCGTGCCGCGCTCGATCGCCTCCAGCCGCGTGATTTCCGCCCGCACTTGGGCGAGCCGCTGCTGCGCCAGGTTCATGGCCTGTGCCGCCGCGTCGCGCGCGTGCGCGCGACTTTCAGCAGGACGTCGAAGGGATCGGCCACGGCGCGTCCTACGCGCCGCCGTCCTCGGCCTCGGCCGAGCGCGGCAGCAGGATGGCGGCCTCGATGCGCTGCGGGCTGACATTGACCGTGAAGCCGATGCCGGTGTGGCGCGCCAGCTGGCCCGCGAGATAGGGGTGGATGGTCTGCTGGTCGAGATAGGCGATGCGCACGTCGCTCTGCAGCGTGCGGCACTTGGCGGCCGACATCGGCAGCAGGTCGCCGGCGCCGACGACTTGAAACTCCGTCGGCGCGGCCGCGTCCTCGCCGGTCATGCGCACGGCGATGGTGCCGCGCATGCCCAGGCATTCCGCGATCACGAGCAGGCCGTTCAAAAGGACGCGGGCGGCGTTGCGATCGACCCCGGCCGTCGGATCGGCCGGCAGTTCGTCGTTCGCGGGCCAATCCAGCGCGATGCGCGTTTCCGTGAAGAAGGCCTCGGCCATCGCCCGCAGGTCGGGCAAAGCCACGGGCAATTCGTCGTCGTCGCAGCCATAGGCGAGGACGGAAGAAGCGCAGGCGATCGATGATGCGCGCGCAGTCGCGGTCGATCTGCGTCTGGGTGGCGGCGCTGGTGTGGCCGTCTTCGGCGAAGCGCAACAGTTCGAGCCCGTTGACGACCGCGCCGATCGGCCCGATCAGGCTCTCGCACACGCGCGAGCTCACGAGTTCTGCCAGTTTCAAGCGTTCTGCTTCGGACATGTTGTTCATTGGATCCTTGTCGAGCTTTCGTTCCGCCTCCCCGCGAAATCAGGCCCTCAATCGATACCCACGATCATGCTTGCGAGACGTTCCATATAGTCAGATAGCGTCGTCATCATGAACGGCAGCAGCAGCACCCCGCCGATGAACATGGCCGCCATCTTCGGTACGAACACCAGCGTCATCTCCTGGATCTGCGTCAGCGCCTGCAGGAAGCCGATGGTGAGACCGACGACCAGCGCGATCGCCAGGAGCGGCCCGGCGACCAGCACGGTCGTCCAGAGTCCGTCACGCATGATTTCGATGACGTCGGCTTCGGTCATACTGCTTCGCAATCCTCGCCAGGCTCCGCCAATCTAGATCGGCATCCGCATGATTTCCTGGTACGCCGCGATCACCTTGTCGCGCACGGCGACGGCGGTCTGCAGCGTGACTTCGGCGTTGTTCACGGCCATGACGACGTCGCGGATGTCGACCTGGCCGGTCACGGCCTGGGCCGATTTCTGCTCGCTCTGGCGCAGGCTATCGACCCAGCTCTCGGCCGCGCCCTTGAGGGCGTCGACGAAGCCGTCGCCGCTGCCCGCCGGTCGCGCTGCCGACGCTGGCGCCGCTCGCCGGGCGACTGGTGCCGGCGACGTCGCGGTAGGCGTTGATGCCCGCATTCACCGGAGTTGATCGCCGTCATTGCCCGTTCCCCTCAGCGTCGATCGGTGGCTGACGAGCGCAGCAGATCGATGGTGCGCATGAGCATGCCGTGCGCGACTGGTCGATCATCTGCAGGTTGGCCTCGTAGGAGCGCTGCGCCTCCCGCATGTCCGCCAGCTCGATCAGCATGTTCACGTTCGGCAGCTTGACATGGCCGTTGGCGTCGGCCGCCGGATGGGACGGCTCGTAGATCTCGCGGAACGGCGCCGTATCGGTGCCGACCTTCTTCACCTTCACCTCTTCGGCGCCGATCGCCTTGTCGAGCTCGGCCGCGAAGGTGACGGTCTTGCGCCGGTAGGGATCGCCGCCCGGCACCTCGGAGTCGAGTTGGCGTGTCGCCAGGTTCTCGGAGATCACCCGCAGCCGCGTGCCCTGGGCCTGCAGGCCCGAGGCGGCGACGCTCATGGATTTCAGCATGTCGTTCATGGCTAGGTCCTGTTGGAGCCGATCGCCGTCTTCAGCATGGCGATCTGCTTGCGGTAGAGTTCGGTGGCCATCTGGTAGTCAGCCTGGGTCTCGGCGAGCTGCGTCATCTGCTGCTCGAGCACCACGCCGTTGCCGTCGGGCGAGACCTCCCACGGCGTGATCGTCTTCACCTTCGCCGCCGCCGGATCGGCTGACTTGCCGAGGAGGTGTCCGGCATGGGTCACGGCCGGGCGCAGCGCGGCCTTGCTGCAGCGCATCGCCGAACGCGAGCGGCTGGAGGTCGCGGGCCTGATAGCCGGGGTGTCGGCATTGGCGACGTTCTGCGACAGCACCTCCTGCCGCTGGCCGAGCCAGTGCAGCTGCTGCGAGATCATGCGGAAGAGGCCGATGCCCGGGAGATCCATGTTAACCAACGCCCACGCTTAACCAAGGGTTGACGGCGATGTCCGACCCTCTGGTTTTGCCACCCCGGGATTACCGGGGTCTTGTCGTTTTGGCCCGCCGCCCGCCGCCCTCGCCGCTTAACCCTGGCGTAAAGCCGGGCCGCCACACTCCCTCGCATGCGTCAAGCCCACGCCACCCATCGGCCGTTGCGGATCGCCCAGGCCATCACGGAAATCGAACGCCTGCCGAACCTGCGGCTGGTCGGCGAGGTCAAGGGCGCCTACGGCATCACCATCGAGGCCGACGGGCTGGAACGCCACCTCGCCGTCGGCGACCGCTGCGCGGTCGAGACCCGGCGCGGCCAGCAGATGCTGTGCGAGGTCATCGGTATCCGAGACGGCCGCGGCCTCCTCATGTCCTATCAGGACCTCGGCGGCGTCGGCGTCGGCTGCCCGATCATCGTACTCGATCGCGGCATCGCCGTGCGGCCGAACCGCGGCTGGCTCGGCCGTACGGTCAACGGCCTGGGCGAGCCGATCGACGGCAAGGGTTCGCTTCCTTCAGGCCCCTCGCCTACCCTTGCGCGCCAGCCCGCCGCCCGCCTATTTCCGACGCCGCGTCGGCCAGAAGCTCGATGTCGGCGTACGCGCCATGAACGCGCTCCTGAACCTCTGCCAGGGCCAGCGCATGGGCATCTTCGCCGGCTCGGGCGTCGGCAAGTCGACGCTGCTGGGCATGATGGCCCGCTACACCAATGCCGACGTGGTCGTTATCGGCCTGGTCGGCGAGCGCGGCCGCGAGGTGCAGGAATTCCTCGCCTCCGATCTCGGCGACGAAGGCACGGCGCGCAGCATCGTCGTGGTCTCGACCTCCGACGAACCGCCGCTGATGCGCCGCCAGGCCGCCTACCTCACGATGGCGACCGCCGAATATTTCCGCGACCAGGGCCTGCAGGTGCTGTGCCTGATGGACAGCGTGACCCGCTTCGCCATGGCGCTGCGCGAGATCGGCCTCGCCGCCGGCGAGCCGCCGACCACCAAGGGCTACACGCCCTCGGTCTTCGCCGAGTTGCCGCGGTTGCTCGAGCGCGCCGGACCCGGCGTCGACAGCACCGGCGACATCACCGGCGTCTTCGCCGTGCTGGTCGATGGCGACGACCACAACGAGCCGATCGCCGACGCCGTGCGCGGCATCCTCGACGGCCATTTGATTCTCGATCGCGCCATCGCCGAGCGCGGCCGCTATCCCGCCATCAACATTCTCCGGAGCGTGTCCCGCACCATGCCCGCCTGCAACACCGAGCAGGAAGCCGCGCTGGTGCGCCGCGTGCGCCAGCTGTTGGCGACCTACGAGGACATGGCCGACCTGATCCGCATCGGCGCCTATCGCCGCGGCACCGACCCCAAGGTCGACGAGGCGATCGCCTATTTCGACCGCATCGACGGCTTCCTGATGCAGCGCAAGGACGAGCACACCAACCTCACCAACAGCTACGAGCTCCTGGCCCGCCTGGTCGCCGCCCCCGCCGGCGGCGTGGCCGGCGTCGCAAAGGACACGCCGCGATGACTCGCAAGCAAGGTCTCCTGACGGGCGCAATCATCGCCATCGCGTTCGTGGGAACAGCCGCGCCGGCCGTCGCCGAGGGCGAAGGACAGAAGGCGCAAATCCCCGTCATCGCCGACGATCAGGTCTGCCTGCAGAAGATCCGCAGCGAGGAGCGGGCGCACCGCATTCCCGGCGGCCTGCTGGCGGCCATCGGCTTCACCGAATCCGGCCGCACCGTGACCGGCCAGCGCACGGTCTGGCCGTGGACGGTGAACGCCGAGGGCGAAGGGCATTTCTTCGACTCCAAGGACGCGGCCGTGAAGTTCGTCGAGGGCAAGCTGGCTGATGGCGTCGAATCGATCGACGTCGGCTGCATGCAGATCAACCTGAAGCAGCATCCGGACGCCTTCGCCTCGCTCGACGACGCCTTCGACCCGGCCGTCAACGTCGCCTACGGCGCCGACTTCCTCAAGGCGCTCCATGGCCAGACCAACGGCTGGCTGGCGGCCGCCCGCCGCTACCATTCGGCGACGCCCGAAAAGGGCGAGCCCTATGGCGAGCTCGTGCTGGCCAACTGGACGGGTGCCGCCAAGCAGAAGGAAGTCGCCGCCGACACCGTCGTCGCCGACCGGCGGCAGAGCCGAAGCCCGAAGCCGTCCAACTCGCTAGTGCTAGCCGGCTTTCTGCGCGCCCAGCCGGTGCGCGCCGAACCCGTGCGCGTTGAGCCGCTCAACGCCGCGCCAGTGAGCGCCTCGTCGGCGGCCGGCAACCTCTCTCTGTTCTCGCAGTTCTACGCACCCCAGCCGACGACGCCGCAGCCCGCAGCAGACATCCAGCAAGAGCGCCAGCCAGGCTCCCGGCCAGCCCAACGGCTCGCTGCTCGCCTCTACTCAACGAATCTTTCAGCGCCGCGTCGTCCCCGGCCAGACCGGCCTGACACTGCAGGACTACCGCGCCAACTGACGACGGCCTCCGTCGCCTCCGATCCCTCATCCGAGCGCAGACGTCTCTTGTAGGAGGCGGCCTGTGGCCGCACGCACGGCGAACGCCCCGTGTCGCTGCCGGGAAGCATCCTGCGGGCGACCGCAGGCCGCCCCTGAGTCTCCGCGCCTGCGCGCTTCCCCGCTTGTCCGGACCGTTCGCCTTGCAGTAGGTTGTCTCCGGCTCGGGGCGAAAAGAACCATGATCGGCCGGGCAAAAGAGCGAACCACAGCCTCTAGGAGGGTTCAGATGAAACGTTTTACGACATCGCTGGCGCTGGCCGTGTTGGGCGTCGGCGTCATCGCCGCAACGGCCTCGGCCGACACCAGCGGCAAGAAGATCGCCTTCTCCAACAACTATGCCGGGAACTCCTGGCGGCAGGCGATGCTGAAGAGCTACGACCTCGTCACCAAGAAGGCGGTCGCCGACAGCGTCGTCGGCCGCGGCCGATCGTGTTCACGACCGCCGACAAGGAAGTGCCGACCCAGGCGGCGCAGATCCAGAACCTGATCCTGCAGGGCTATGACGCCATCGTCATCAACGCCTCCTCGCCCGACGCGCTCAACGGCGCCATCAAGCAGGCCTGCGACGCCGGCATCGTGGTGGTGTCGTTCGACGGCATCGTCACCGAGCCCTGCGCCTGGCGCGTCGTCGTCGACTTCAAGGACATGGGCAAGCAGGAAGTCGAGCAGATGGCGAAGTTCCAGCCCAAGGGCGGCAACCTGCTGGAGATCCGCGGCCTCGCCGGCACCTCCATCGACGAAGCCATCCACAATGGGTATCGTCGAGGCCGTCGCCGCGCATCCCGAGTTCAAGATCGTCTCGACTCGGTGACCGGCGACTGGGACCAGACCACGGCCCAGAAGGCGGTCGCGACCGTGCTGCCCTCGCTGCCTGACATCGTCGGCGTCGTCGATCAGGGCGGCGACGGCTACGGCGCCGCCCAGGCTCTGCGCCGCCGCCGGCCGGCCGCGCCCGACCATCATCATGGGCAACCGTCAGGACGAGCTGCAGTGGTGGAAGGAGCAGAAGGACAAGGACGGCTACACGACCTGGTCGGCCTCGATCGCGCCGGGCGTCTCGACCCTCGCCTTCTGGGTCGCCCAGCAGATCCTCGACGGCCACAAGGACGTGCCGCACGACCTGCTGGTGCCGTACCTCGCGTTCACGCAGGCCGATTTCGAGAGCGGCCCCTGCCGACGATCGAGAAGGGCAGCGTCGCCAGCCACGAATACACGCAGGACGACGCCGTCGCGGCGATCAAAGCCAACATGAAGTGATTGCGCAGAGCGTTACGGCGCCTGCATCATCGTCGCCGGCTGAGCATGACCGGCTGATGGCTGAGGCAGGCGCAAACATCATCGTCAGGCTGGACGGCGTCGAAAGCATTTCGGCGCCGTCCGCGCGCTTGACGGTGTGGATTTCGCCGTCCATGCGCGGCGAGTGCGTCGGCCTCGTCGGCCACAACGGCGCCGGCAAGTCGACACTGATGCATGTCCTTGCCGGCACGCTGACGCCGGACAGCGGCGCCATCGCCATCGGCGGCGCGTCGCAGAGCGGCTATTCCGTGGTCGCTCGCCCAGGGCCTCGGCATCCGCTGCGTGTTCCAGGAACTGTCGCTCTGCCCCAACCTCACGGTTGCGGAGAACGCGCGCATCAATCACGCCGCGCTCAAGGGCCTGGGCTGGCGCCGCCGCGCCGGCGATCTCATCCTCGCCAGGCTCGACGAGATCTTTCCCGGCCACGGCATCGGGGCGGGCGACATCGTCCGCGACCTCTCGATCGGCAAGCGCCAGATGGTCGAGGTGGCGCGCGCCTTCACGGTCACCGACGACCCGCTGCGTCTCGTCATCCTGGACGAGCCGACCTCGTCGCTCGACTCCCCACACCGCCGGCCAGCTGCTGTCGTTCGTCCGCCGCGTCGTCGCCGGCGGCGCCAGCTGCGTCCTGATCTCCCACCTCCTCGGCGAGGTCCTCGAGAATTCCGACCGCATCGTCGTCATGCGCGACGGCAAGGTCGTGGCCGCCGACACCGCCGCCGCCTTCGACCGCGACAAGCTGGTCACCGCCATGGGTGCCGCAGGAAGGCACGCGCGCGCCGGCGCCGAGCGAGACCTCGGAGCGGCACAGCGCCGCGCCGGTCCGCATTCGCGCCCGCCCCGAACGGCAGCTCGGATGACGCCGAGCTCGTGGCCCACGAAGGCGAAGTCATCGGCCTCGCCGGACTCTCCGGGCATGGCCAGACCGAACTGCTGCTGCAGATCTTCAAGGGCGCCTCGCGCCGGACCGACAGCATCGAGGTCACGGCGCCGGTCGCCTCATCGCCGGCGACCGCCAGGCGGACGGCATCTTTCCGCTGTGGTCGATCGCCGAGAACATCGGCATCCGCTCGATCGCCAGGCTCCGCGACGGCATCCTGATTTCGCGCGCGCGCGAGGATGAATTGGCCGCGACCTGGCGGGAGAAGATCAACATCCGCACGCCCGACATGCGCAACAACATCCTGTCGCTGTCGGGCGGCAACCAGCAGAAGGCGCTGTTCGCCCGCGCGCTCGGCTCCGACGCCCGCATCGTCCTGATGGACGATCCCATGCGCGGCGTCGACATCGGCACCAAGCGCGAGGTGTACGAGCTGATCCGCGCGGAGGCGCAGTCCGGCCGCACCTTCCTCTGGTACACGACCGAGACCGACGAACTGGAGAACTGCGACCACGTCTATGTCTTCCGCAACGGCCGCATCGTCGCCGACCTCGGCCGCGGCGAGCTGACGGAAGAGAAGGTCATCCAGTCGTCGTTCCAGGCGGCCGGCTGTGACCATGGCCTCGCTTCCCTCGCAGGCAGCGCCCGTCTGCCGATCCTCGCCGGGATGACGCCGCGCCGCCTGCTGCGGGCGCTGCTGCCCGCCCTCTCGCTGTCGCTGATCCTGATCGGCATCGCCTGGCTCAACCCGCGCGCCATCAGCTATTTCGGCTTCACCCTGATGCTCAATCTGGCGATCCCGATCGCGCTGGCGACGATCGCGCAGATGTTCGTGATCACCGGCAACGACCTCGACCTGTCGATCGGCACCTTCGTCGGCTTCGTCGGCTGCGTGCACCGCGACCTGGCTGCGCGATGCGCCGCTGTTCGGCGCGCTCGTTCTGCTCGGTCTCGATCGGCGCCTACGCGGCGCTGGGGCGCTCATCCATGTCCGCAAGCTGCCCTCGATCGTCGTCACGCTCGGCATGAGCTTCGTCTGGCAGGGTCTCGCGATCCTGCTGTTGCCGAAGCCGGGCGGCAAGGCGCCGGACTGGCTGCTGCAGCTCATGGGCTTCAAGCCGCCCTGGGTGCCGTTCCCGATCATCGCCGCCGTCGTCATCGCGGTGGTCGCCCATATCGGCCTGATGCGCACCTCCTACGGCGCGATCTTGCGCGGTTCCGGCGGCAATCCCGTCGCCATCAGCCGCGCCGGCTGGTCGCTGCTGAAGACGAAGGTGACGATGTTCACGCTCGCCGGGATCTTCGGCGTTCTCTCCGGCATGGCGCTGATCGGGATCACCACCTCCGCCGACGCCAACATCGGCAATGGCTACACGCTGCTGTCGATCGCCGGCGTGATCCTCGGCGGCGGCGAGATTCGTCGGCGGGCGGGTGTCGCCGATCGGCGCCGTCATCGGCGCCCTCACGCTCGCGCTGGCCGCATCGCCGCTGCTCACCTTCATGCACATCCCGCCGGACTGGCAGGTCGGCGCCAACGGCGCCATCCTCATCATCGTGCTGGCCGCGCGCGCCCTCATCAGCCGCCGGGAAGGTTGAGCGCGATGACGATCGTGCGCACCCTGATCGGCAAGCCGTGGATCTGGTCGTTCCTCGGCGCGCTCGCGGTCTGGCTCGCCGCCATCATCTTCACCGGCGGGTACGGCGCCGGCGGCATGCTCACCGCCGCCCTGTCGCTCGCGGTGTTCATGGTGATCGTCGGCGTCGGCCAGATGTTCGTCATCACGCTCGGGCCGGGCAACGTCGACCTCTCGCTGCCGGCCAATATCGGCCTCGCCAGCGCCGTCGCCATGAAGGTGATGGACGGCAGCGACGCCATGGTGGCGGTCGGGCTCGCCGCCGCGCTCGCCACCGGCATGGCGATCGGAGCCGCCAACTACCTGCTCATCTGGGCGCTGCGCATCCCGCCGATCATCGCCACCCTGTCGGCGAGCTTCATCATCCAGTCGATCGACATCAGCTACGGCCGCGGCCTGCAGATCAAGCCGCCGCCGGGCTTCGCCGATTTCACCAATGTCCAGCTCCTCGGGGTTCCCATCCTGGCGATCCTGACGGTGCTGTTCACCGTCGGCGCCGGCATCGCCCTCCAGCGCATGGTCTATGGCCGGTCGGTCACCGCCATCGGCCAGAACATCCGCGCGGCCTGGCTGGCGGGCGTTCCGGTCGGCCGCATCCGCTTCCTCACCTACACGCTCTCCGGCACGCTCGGCGGGCTGAACGGCGCGCTGCTCGCCGGCTATTTCCGCGGCGCCAATGTCGACATCGGCAACGAGTACCTGCTGGCCTCGATCGCCGTCGTCGTCATCGGCGGCACCTCGGTGGCCGGCGGCAAGGCCAACGTGCCGGGCGTTTGGGGCGGCGCTGTTCCTGGTGCTGCTGCTCACCATGCTCAATACCTTCGGGGTCAGCGCCGGTGTCCGCCTGCTGCTGACCGGCCTCGTCATCGTCGGGGTCATCACCGCTGCCGGCGGACAGAAAGCGACGCGCTGACATGACCATCGAGATCCGCGACGAACGCTTCCGCACGGTCGTTGGCGACGACGTCGCCCTCGAGCGCCTGGCGACCGGCTTCATCTTCACGGAGGGGCCGGTCTGGCATCCCTACGAGAAGCACCTGACCTTCAGCGACATGCCCGGCGACCACATGCGCCGCTGGACCGCGGCCGGCGGCGTGAAGACATTCCGCAAGCCGTCCAACAAGGCGAACGGCAACACCTACGATCGCGCCGGACGGCTGCTGTACCTGCGAGCACGCCACGAGCCGGGTCACGCGCACCGAACCCGACGGCATCGATCACGGTGCTGGCGACTCACTACCGGGACAAGGAGCTCAACAGCCCCAACGACATCGTCGTGAAGAGCGACGGGCGGATCTATTTCACCGACCCGACCTATGGGCGCATGCCCCACTACGGCGTCGAGCGCGCGGTGCAACTGGATTTCCGCGGCGTCTACCGCGATGCGAGGAGGACGGCTCGGGCTTGACGCTGCTCGCCGACGATTTCGGCCAGCCCAACGGCTTGTGCTTCTCGCGCGACGAGAAGCGGCTGTTCGTGAACGACACCGAGCGCGGCCATATCCGCGTATTCGACGTCGGCGCCGACGGTTTGCTGGCGGGCGGAGCGGTCTGGGCCGAGGTCACGGGCAGCGGCAACGGCGCCCCTGACGGCATGAAGCTCGACCGCGACGGCAACCTCTATTGCTGCGGACCGGGCGGGCTGCACGTCCTCTCGCCGGATGCTCGCTCGCTCGAGTGATCAGGACACCCGAGGTCGTCGCCAATTTCACTTGGGGCGATGACGACTTCAGAAGCATCTTCCTGACGGCGTCGACGTCGCTCTATCGCGTGCGCACGAAGACGCCCGGCGTGGCGCTGTTCTGAGTCCTGAGGATCGGCGACGGCAGCGCGGCTCGGTCTGACTGCCGGCAGTCGGCGCATCAGCAGGCAGCCCGAGCGCCGCTCACATCGGCTGCTGCCACGCGCGCTGGATAAGGACGTCGGCGATGACGTCGGGGCCGAGCACGCGGTCGCTGGCGAGCTTGAGGGCGTGCTTGATGGTGGCGTTGCGCTGGCTCTCCTCGACCAGTTCGCCGCGGCCGGCCAGGGTGGAGAGCGTGCCGATATAGGCGTCGCGCAGGCGCGGCAGCAGGTAGCGCACCTCGTCGACCGGCATGACCTCGCCGAGCTGCAGCTCGAAGCGCACGACCATCAGCTTGTCCTTGCCGTCGCGGCCGTAGACGGGGACGATGATCTCGCCGACGTCGACGAACACCGCCTTCGCTTCAGACTTGTGCTCGCCCGCGGCCGGCCGCCGCGGCGGCCTTGCTCGCCCGCGGCCGGCTCCTCAGGAAGAAGAACCACGCGGCGGCCCCGCCGCCGCCAGGAGCAGCAGCAGCGGCAGCAGGATGAAGATGAGCTTCTTCATCGGCCCGCCCGCGTCACTCCGTTAGAACGGCAGGACCATGTCCAGGACCTGCTGGCCATAGCGCGGCTGCTGGACATCGGTGATCTGGCCGCGGCCGCCGTAGGAGATGCGGGCCTCGGCGATCTGCTTGTAGTTGATGGAGTTGGCCGGGCTGACGTCTTCCGGCCGGATGATGCCCTGCACGAGCAGCTCGCGCAGCTCGTAGTTGACGCGCACCTCCTGGCGGCCGGCGATGATGAAGTTCCCGTTCGGCAGCTGGTCGACGATGATGGCGGCGACCTGCAGCTCGATCTTCTCCTTGCGGTCGACCTCCCGGTCCCGGTGCTGTTCATGGTGCTGCTCATGTCGATCGAGCTTATTGGGATCGTAGCCGTCGGGCATGATGCCGCCGAGCGCAGTCTCGAGGCCGAAGAAGTGCGGGAATGCCCGAGGTCTCGCCGTTGTCGCGCGAGCGCGATGGTGGTGTTGTCGATCTTCGCGCTCTCGTCGATGTCGATGACGACGGTCATGATGTCGCCGACCTTGGCGGCGCGCTGGTCCTTGAAGAAGGCGCGCGCGCCCGACTGCCAGAGCGAGGCGGTCTGCGGCTGCGCCGGCGGCTGAACCGGCATGGGCAATTTGACCGAGCGGTAGGACGGATCGTCCTGCGGGTTCTCCATCGGCGACATCGAGGGCGGCTTGCCCAGGTGATCGAGCCGGTCGCCCATGCAACCGCTGAGCGCGAGGGCGAGACCGCCGAGAACGAGAATCGATGGGATGCGCATGATGACCTCTTGTCGAACGTTTATGGCTGTTGCGAGCGGACGACGGCGACCGTGTTGTCGTCGACGACGAGGGCGTCGACGGTGCGGTTGCTGTCGATGTTCAGGACCTTGATGACGGCGCCGGCGCCGCCGTCGGTCAGCGTGCGGCCGCGCGCGGTCAGGCGCAGCGCGCCGACCTCGTAGACCATGCTGACCAGCTTGTTCTTCGGCACCACGATCGGCGGCATCAGATCGGCGCTGCGGATCGGCCGCCCCGGATGCAGGGTGCGGCGGGCGGCCTGGCCGACCAGATCGGCGACGTCGAGGACGAAGCCGCCCGCCAGACGGTTGGCCGGCACCAGCACGTAGTCGACCAGCTCCTGGTTCACCAGCTGGCCGCGCGTGACCATGTCGCGCAGGACCGGCACTTCGGCCATCGCGGTCGCCTGTCCGCTGAGCGGCAGCTGCGCGGCCGGCGCACCGCCCGGCAGCAGCGCGACGACGGAGAAGCGGCCGGAGGTCTTGTCCAGCATCAGGTTGGCGAGACGGGCGTTGTCGGCGAAGGGCTGCAGCTCCGGCGGAACCGGCGCATCGAGCTGCACGGTGAGAGTGAGCTCCGCGCCCGGCAGCGCATAGGCCGCCGCGCAGGGCGGATTGCAGATTGTCGTCGAGCGCGCCGGCGGAAGCAGCCGACGACAGGCCGACGACCATCGCCAGCAGAAGAGCAACCCTCAATGTCATGCCCGCGAAAGCGGGCATCCAGGAAGCAACCACTTCGTCGCTTGCCCTGGACCCCCGATTACGCGGGGGTGACGACGAAGGAGTGAGATCAGGAAGTTCATCGAGTGCTATTCCGGGCCAGGTCGTCGCTTACCGCAGCTGCGTGATCGTCTGCAGCATCTGGTCGGCGGTGTCGATCGACTTCGAGTTCATCTCATAGGCGCGCTGCGCCTGGATCAGGTTGGTGATCTCGGAGACGACGTTCACGTTGGAGCCTTCGAGGTAGCCCTGCAGCATGGTGCCGAACCCGGGCGAGCCGGCGACGCCGACGGTGGCGGGGCCGGAGGCCGTGGTCTCCTTCATCAGGCTGTTGCCGATCTGCTCGAGGCCGTTGGTGTTGACGAAGGTCGCCAGTTCGAACTGGCCCAGATTCTGCGGCGCCACCTGGCCGTCGAAATAGGCGAACACCTCGCCGGCGCCGCTGATGGTGACGTCCTTGGCGTTGGCCGGCACGACGATGTTGGGCTGAACCGGATAGCCGTCAGGAGTCACGATCGTGCCGTCCGACGCGAGCTGGAAGAACCCGGCGCGCGTGTAGGCGGTATCGCCGTTCGGAAGCTGGACCGTGAAGTAGCCCGCGCCCTGCATGGCGACGTCGAGCTTGTTGTCGGTCTTCTGCAGCGGCCCCTGCTCGTTGTCGCGCGAGATGGCGGCGGTCTTGACGCCGAGGCCGAGCTGGACGCCGGACGGCAGCTCGGTGCCGCTGTCGGACGTCGGCGAGCCGACGCGGCGCTCCTGCTGGTAGAGCAGATCCTGGAACTCGGCCCGCTCGCGCTTGTAGCCGGTCGTGCTCATGTTGGCGATGTTGTTGGAGATGGTCTCGACATTCAGCTGCTGAGCCATCATGCCGGTGGCGCCGATACTGAGAGCCCGCATCGCTGCGATTCCTTACTTGTCCGTTAAACCTTGGCGATCTTGTTGATGGCGTTCATGGCCAGCTCGTGCTGGCTGTCCACCATCTGCTGCGCCGCCTGGAACTCGCGCAGGATGTCCATCATGTGCGTGATCTCCAGCACCGGCTGGACGTTGGCGCCCTCGATCATGCCCTGCACCAGAGTGCCGTCGGTGGCCTGCGCCGGCTGGGCGCTGCTGCTGTAGAGGCCGTTGCCCTCGCGCACCAGGCTCTGCGGGATCGGCGAACTGCATGACGCCGATCTGGCCGACGACGGTGCCGTCGGCCGCGATCGTTGCCGTTGCCGCTGACGACGATCTGGCGGGTGCCCTGCGGCAGCTGGATCGTCGAGCCGCCGGCGTCGAGCACGGGCAGGCCGTCCTGGGTCACGACCTGGCCGGTGCCGTCGAGCCGGAAGTTGCCGGCCCGGGTATAGCGCGTGCCCGCCGGGTCCTGGACGGCGAAGAAGCCATCGCCCTGGATCGCGAAATCGAGCTGATTGCCGGTCTGCTGGAAATCGCCGGGGCGGTAGTCGGTGAAGGTGCCGACCTGCACGACCGACGACATCTCGTTCGGCGGCGTCACCGGCGAGGTCGCGCGCTGCACGTACTGCTCGAACAGCAGCTTCTCGGCCTTGTATCCGGAGGTGCGGAGATTGGCGAGGTTGTTGGCGGTAATGTCGAGCGCCCGGTCGAGCGCCACTTGGCGCGCCAGCGCGAGATAGCCCGAGTTCTCCATGGCAATAGCTGCCCTTTCGACCAATCCGGATGCTGCGACGATAAGCACGGCAGGTTAAGCCGACCTGATCGAAATCCGGAGCGGGCGGAAACGGCCGGCAACCGCCAAAAAAGCGGCAAGGTTGGCGTAAGGTCGGACGGCTAGTTTCCGGCCCGACCGCGCATGAAATAACGGTGCGGCCGCGCTTCGCGGATCGCTGGCTCGTGGAACAACGACTTGAGACTGATCCCCTGGCTCCTGGCGCTGCTCCTGGCCGTCCTCGCGATCGACGCGACGGCGGCGGAAACCGCCCGCGTCGGTGTGCGGACCGGCGAGCACGACGATCGCAGCCGCATCGTCTTCGACTGGACCGGCCCGGTCGGCGTGAAGATCGAGCAGCCTGCGGCGGGCGGCTCATTGTCTTGTTCGACAAGCCGGCGGACTTCGATTTGAGCAAGGCCCGCGTCGACAAGCTGTCGCGCGTCGCCAGCATCGAACCGGTGGCCGACCGTCCCGCCCTGCGCATCACATTGCGGGTGCGCACGGCTACAAACTGACCGATTCGGATTTCAAGATCGTCGTCGACATTATTGACGACGCGGCCGGAACCCCTTCGGCCGAACGGACGATTTCAAAGAAGACCACAAAGAAGAATAAGCAGGAACCGGCCTCATACTCCCAGAGTAATCCCGCCGCATCCACCGCACAGGATGCGGCGGCCTCTGCCCAACATGCCGCCAGGACAAAAGACGACGCCATTTCCCCGCGCCGTCGCCGCTCGCCGCAACCGCGACGACTACGCCACCCGAGACTTCCACCGCCGCTGCTACTGCTCCCGCCGCCACCGCGCCCGAGCAAGATGCGGCCGTCGCCGCGCCAAAACCGGTTGGACCGATTCCCAATCCGCTCCTGAACCCGAGCGGCATGGCGGGGCGGCAATTCCTTTCGGCGGCGCGCACGAAGCTCGCCGAGCAGATCGCCGCCAACCCCATGAAGGCCGACAGCCTGCTCGAGATGGCGCGCTTCCTGTTCGCGTGGCGCCACGCCGATGAGGCCCTCTCCACGCTCGCCGACCTGAAGACCCGCGAGCCGAAGCTGGCCGCTCGGTATGATGCCGCGCTGCTCGACGACGCGGCCCAGCTCATGGCCGGCCGGCCCGGCGCATCGGCCGGCGTCTTTGCAACGCCAGCCCTGCGCGACAAGCCGGAAGCCATGCTCTGGCAGGGCGCCGCCGCCGCGCTCGCCGGCCATGCCGACGAGGCCTTGCGCGCGTTTCGAAATCGGCAAGCCCGCGCTCGCCGCCTATCCGCCGACTTTCCGCAGCTTCCTCGGTTTGCTGGCCATGCAGGCCGCCATCGACTCTCATGCGCTCGACGCCGCCCAGAGCTATCAAGCCATCGTCGCCGACAGCCATCCCGAGCAGGACGAGGCCGCCATGCTGGAGGCCCTCACGGGCCTGCTGCTGGCGAAGGACCGAGAAGGCCGCTGCGGCGCGGCCGCACCTGCTGGCCGCCGCGGCGCTCGCCGGCATTGAAGCCGCAGATCATCGCCCGTCTGGCCCTGATCGGGCTCGACCGCACAGACGGCAAGCTGACCGCCGAGGCGGCGCTTACCGCCCTCGAACAACTCTACTACAGCTGGGAGGGCGACGGGCTGCAGCTCGACATCCTCGAACGGCTGACGGCACTGCTCATCGAGCAGAAGCGCTACGACGATGCCTTCGATGCGATCGGCGCGGCTAAGCAGCGCTTCCCCGACGATCCGCGCGTGGCGCGCATGAGCGCGGATGCCCGCGCATTGTTCCGTAATCTGATGCTCGGCACGACATCGGACACCCTGGATCCGATCGAGGCGGTGGCGCTGCATGACGCGCATCCCGAGTTGATGCCGGACGGCGCCGATGCCGCCGCCATCACCCGCGGGCTCGCCGACCGTCTCGCGAGCCTCGACCTGATCGAGCCGGCAACGCGGCTCTACGACGAGGCGATGCAAGACGCCCCGGCCGTGGAGCGCGCGGAGATCGGCGCCAAGCTGGCGGGCCTGCGACTCGCCGCCGGCGACAACGCCGGCGCCGTCAAGGCGCTCGATGCCACCTACACCGACGGACTGCCCGCCGCCACCCAGGCCCACCGCGCCGACGAGCGGGCCAAGGCGCTGGCGCGGTCCGGCGACCAGATGGCGGCCCTCGCCGCCCTTGGCGGCGATGCCGGCGGCGGCGACGACGCTCGGGCGCGCGCCGATCTCTACTGGCACGACAGCAACTGGGGTCTGGCGGCCCGCGACTATCTGCGCGCGGCCGAGAGCGAGCCCGAGGGCGATGCCGCTGCAGCGCGCAAGGCCCGGCTGGATCCTGCGCGCCACCGCCGCCCTCCTGCTGGCGGACAAGCGCGCGGACGTGGCGGCGGTGCGCGAGAAATACGGACCGGCGCTGAAGAAATCGCCGGTTGCCGCCGGTCTTCGAGAAGCTTACCGCGCCCGATGCTGGGATCGAAATCCTCGCCCTTCCCGAGGTCTCCGCGGAAATCGTCAAGATTGACTAGCCTTCCGGCGCGACCCGCCCGCCCTTGACGGGACCGGCGACCATCGTTTCTGTAGTGACGAAACGAGAGGAACCCGCCCGAGCATGAGCAACGAACCCGTGACCTGGCACCGCGTCGCCAGCCGCTCCAAGCTGACGCCCACCAGCCCGCTGGCGGTGGAGGTCGGCGACAAGCTCATCGGGCTCTATCTGACCGACGGTACGGTCTATGCCATCGGCAATCTCTGTACCCACGAGTTTGCGCTCCTCACCGAGGGTTTCATCGAGGGCGACGCCATCGAATGCCCGCTGCACCAAGCGCGCTTCAGCATCAAGACGGGGAAGGTGCTGTCGGAGCCGGCCGACGCAGACGTTCCCAGCTATCCCGTGAGGGTCGACGGCGACGATATCTACGTCGGCGTCTGACGGCCGGGCCGCCCGGCCATGGAACCGATAAAGACGATCGTCATCGTCGGCGCTGGCCAGGCCGGCCACTGGGCCGCCGCATACGCTACGCAAGCAAGGCTATGACGGCCGGATCATGCTCATTGGTAGCGAGTCCCACCCGCCCTACGAACGGCCGCCGCTCTCCAAGCAGATCCTCAAGGGCGAGGCCGAGCCGCCGGCGGCGTGGCTGACCACGCCGGAGAAGCTGACCGAGCTGAACGTGGATTTTCTGCCGGGCCGCACCGTCGTCGCCCTGGATCGGCACGGGCGACAGGTCGAGCTGCAGGACGGCGCGCGCATCGCTTACGACCGCCTGCTGCTGGCCACGGGCTCGCGGCCGCGCCGCCTCAACCTGCCCGGCGAGACCGATGCACCCGCGTTCTATCTGCGCGACATCGCGGACGCGCTCGCGTTGCAGGAGCGGCTGGCCGCGGGGCGGCGTCTGATCGTGATCGGCGGCGGATTGATCGGACTGGAGGTCGCGGCGGCGGCCGTGGCGCGCGGCTGCGCCGTCACGGTGATCGAAGTCGCCGACCGCCTGATGGCGCGCGTGGTCGGGCCGGAGATCAGCGCGCATTTCGCGCAACTGCACCAGGCGCGCGGGACCGAGATCCTCACCGGCAGGATACCGGAGCGCATCGAAGCGAGCGGAGGCGGTTGCCGAGTCGTCTGTCGCGACGGCGGCAGCTGCGGCGGCGACCTCGCGGTCATCGGCTGCGGCGTGATTCCCAACGCCGAGCTGGCCGCCGCGGCCGGCCTGAAGGTCGAGAACGGCCTGTGGGTCGACGAATTCTGCCGCACCGACGATCCGAACATCTGGGCCGCCGGCGACGTGACCAACCATCTCAATCCAGTGCTCGGGCGCCGCCTCCGGCTGGAGACCTGGCAGAACGCGCAGAACCAGGCGATCGCCGCGGCCCGCAACATGGTGGGCGACCCGCAGCCCTATGCCGAGATACCCTGGGGATGGTCCGACCAGCTCGGCGCCAATCTCCAGGTGCTGGGCGTGCCCACGTCATTCGACCAGGCAGTCACGCGCGGCGATCCCGCGAGCGGCTCGTTCACGGTGTTCTACATCGATGGCGAAAAGATCGCCGGCGTCAACGCCGATCAACGCGCCGAAGGACATCGCCGTCGCGCGTCGCCTGATGGCCGGCGACATGGCCGTCGATCCCGGAAACTGCGCGATCCCGCGGTGCCGTTGCGCTCACTGCTGGCGTAGCGGCGCGCCGCGCGCCGACATCACTCGGCGGCCAGCTTCGCCATCAGCGGTTGCAGGCAGCTCGGCCCAGTCATCTTCATTGATCGGTCTGGCAAGCTTGTAGCGGATGCGGCCGGTCTTATCGACGAGATAGGTCTCGGGCACGCCGGTGACGCCGAGGTCGATGCCGGCCCGGCCCGAGCGATCGGCGCCGACCAGGCGGTAGGGATCGCCGTCCTGCTCCAGCAGGTCCGCCGTGGCGGCCGGGTCGTCCTTCCAGGCGATGCCGTAGATCGGGATGGCGCCGCCCTTGGCGTGCGCCATCAGAAGCGGATGCTCCACTTTGCAGGGCACGCACCAGGAGGCGAAGATGTTCACGAGCGCCACCTGGCCGGCGAGATCGGCGGTGGCGAAGCCCTTCGGTGCCCCGAGATCGGCGGCAGGTCGACGGCGGGAAACGGCCGATCGATCAGCGCCGACGGCAGTCTCGTGCGGATCGCGCGTGAGGCCGGATGCGAAATAGCCGACGATCACGAGCGACGACGATGAGCGGAGCGAGGTAGAGGAGTCGTTTCATGGCTGGCCGGGCGCGATCATATCGTCGGACTCGGAGTCGTGCACAGGCAAATGGTCGCAGGCGCTGCGGCCATCAGAGCCCCTGAATAGCGCCCACCGCCTGCTCGATGGCGCCGAAGATCGAGCGTCCCTGGCGCGTCCAGCATCTCGATGCGGATGCGGTCGCCGAAGCTGCATGAAGGGCGTGCGCGGCTTGCCTTCGAGGAGCGTCTCGACCACGCGCACCTCGGCGATGCAGGAATACCCGTCGCCGCCCTGGGCGATCGGCTTGCCGGGGCCGCCGTCCTTGCCTTTGTTCGAGACCGTGCCGGAGCCGACGATGCGTGCCGGCGCGCGAGCGGCCGCGTCTTGGCGGCATGGGCGACGAGGGTCGGGAAGTCGAAGGTCATGTCGACGCCGGCGCAGGGACGGCCGAACGGCTGGCCGTTCAGGGTCGAGAGCAGCGGCCGATCGAGCTTGCCGCCGTCCCAGGCATCGCCCAACTCGTCCGCGGTCACCGCCACCGGCGAGAAGGCCGACGACGGCTTGGCGTGAAAGAAGCCGAAGCCCTTGGCCAGCTCGGCGGGAATGAGGCCGCGCAGCGAAACATCGTTCACGAGCATCAGCAGGCCGAATATGGTCGCCGGCATCTTCGGCTGCGATTCCCATCGGCACGTCATCGGTGATGACGGCGACTTCGGCCTCGAAGTCGATACCCCAGGCCTCGTCACGCCATGCGGATGGGCTCGCGCGGCGCCAGGAAGGCGTCCGAGCCGCCCTGATACATGAGCGGATCGGTCCAGAAGCTCGCGGGCATCTCGGCGCCGCGCGCCTTGCGCACCAGCTCGACATGGTTCACGTAGGCCGAGCCGTCGGCCCATTGATAGGCGCGCGGCAGCGGCTGACGAGGCAGGTCCGCCTCGTCGAACGGCTCGCCGCCGACGCTGCCGTCGTTCAGCAGATCGAATACCTCGCGCAGCTCGACCGCGCTCGGCCGCCAGTCGTCGAGCGCCTGCTGCAGCGTCGTGGCGATGCCCGGCACCGACATGCAGCGGGCGAGATCGCGCGACACCACGACCAGCCGGCCGTCGCGGGTGCCGTCGCGGAGGGTCGCGAGTTTCATGCGGCGGTCATTCGGCCGCCTTCGGACGCGGCGCCGAGGGCGCCGTCACCGGTTCGGGCGTCAGCCAGCTGTCGGCATAGGGCTTGAATTCGGTGCGCTCGGCCGCGTCGCCCATCTCCAGGGCATCGCGCGTATCCAGCATGACCGCGTATTCGTCGGTCGCCGGTTTCGCCGGCTCGTACATGCGCTTGAGCGCCTTCGGGTGCGGGCCGTGGGTGAAGCCGCAGGGATGCCACGTGATCATGCCCGGATGGATGTTGTCGCGGCTGAAGAAGTCGCCGTCATGGTAGAAGATCACCTCGTCGAAATCGTCGTTGTTGTGGAAGAACGGCACCTTCAGCGCCGCCGGATCGGTCTCGAACGGGCGCGGCACGAAGGTGCAGACGACGAAGCGGTTTCCGACCCAGGTGGTGTGCGCCGAGGGCGGCAGGTGATAGCGGTGGCTGACCAGCGGCCGGATGTCCTTCACGTTGAGCCGCACCGGCACGAGATCGCCGTGCCAGCCGACGGCGTCGAGCGGATTGAACGGATAGGTCACGGTCGACAATGCCTCGCGCCGCTTGATCACGACTCGCCATTCCTTCTCCTCATACTGGGACTTGAAGGCTTCGTCGATGTGCGGCGTGTCCAGCATGGCCTCGTCATAGACGGCGTGGCGGCCGACCATCCCGCGCTCGGGCGTGCGGATCGTGCCGTTGCTGCATTCGAACAGCAGCATGGTCACAGGCGAGCGCCGTCTCGATGCGCCACATGGTCGAGCGCGGCAGCAGGATGTAGTCGCCGCGCCTGAAACGGCAGATGGCCGTAGTCGCAGTAGAGTCGCGCCCTCGCCCTTGTGCACGAACAGCAGCTCGTCGCCGTCGGCGTTGCGGACGAGATGGTCCATTTTCCCGGAGAACGTCCAGTGGCGCATCTTCACGCTGGCATTGTGCAGGACCATGCCGGCCTGCCAGGGCGACGGCGCCGCCTGCTCCAGCTTCGCGAGATCGAAGGCGCGCGGACGCAGCGGACCTTCCCATTTCACCCAGCCCGTCGGCACATGGGCGTGATACATGTGCGTCGCCGGGCCGAAGAAGCCCTCCTTGCCCAGTTCGCGCTCGAACGTGCCTTCCGGCAGGTCGCAATGCGCCTGGCGCGACGCCCGGCCCTCGACCCGCGGGAACGAAACATAGTTGCTGGAGCCCATCGACACCTCCGGGGCGCATCTCTGCCTGCGTCCCAACATGATGCTTGCAGAAGAGTGACTAAATAGTTACACTCGTAACTAATGAATGTCAAGGCGCCGAAACCGGCCCGGCCGTTGCTGGAGCTGGAGCGATTCCTGCCCTATCGTCTCAACGTGGTGGCGGAGAGCGTGAGCCGCGCGCTCTCGCGCCTCTATGCGGAGCGCTATGGCATCGGGGTTCCGGAGTGGCGCGTCATGGCCACCCTCGGCGAATATGAGCGCATGACTGCAAAGCAGGTCGGCACCCACAGCCGCATGCACAAGACCAAAGTGAGTCGGGCCGTCGCCGCCCTCGAGGATAAGAGGCTGCTCGAGCGCGAGCCTAACGAGGAGGACATGCGCGAAGCGTTCCTCGCTCTCACGAGCCGCGGACTGCGCGTCTATCAGGACCTGGCGCCGCGCGCGCTGGCCTTCGAACGGGCGCTCGACAAGACGCTCGGCGACGGCGAGCGTGCGCATCTCGACGCCATCCTGCGGCGCCTGGAGGAGCGCGCGCAGGAGCTGGCCGACGATCTCGTTCTCGGAGGAACGACATGAAGCTCTACACCTATTTCCGCAGCTCGGCGGCCTATCGCGTGCGCATCGCCCTCAACCTGAAGGGCATCGAGGCCGAACAGGTTCCCGTCCACCTCATGAAGGACGGCGGCCAGCAGCGCATGCCCGCCTACCTCGCCAAGAACCCGCAAGCGCTGGTGCCGGCGCTCGAACTGGACGACGGGACGATGCTGACGCAGTCGCTCGCCATCATCGAATATCTCGACCAGATCAAGCCCGAGCCGCGGCTCATCCCCGCCGATCCCCTGATGGCCGCCAAGGTGCGGGCGGTCGCTCTCGCGATCGCCTGCGACGTCCATCCGCTCAACAACCTGCGCGTGCTTGAACTATCTGAAGGGTCCGTTCGGCCGCAGCCAGGCGGAGGTCGACGCCTGGTATCGGCACTGGATCCTGGAGGGCGGACTGCAGGCGGTCAGAGCGGCTGATCCCGGGCGTGCCGTTCTGCTTCGGCGCGGCGCCGACGCTGGCCGACGTCATGCTTGTCCCGCAGGTCGCCAATGCGCGTCGCTTCGACGTGCCGATCGACCACCTGCCGAAGGTGCTGGCGGCCGATGCGGCCTGTACCGCCCTCGACGCCTTCGCGCGCGCCCATCCCTCACGCCAGCCGGACGCCCAATAGTCGGACTTTAGAATTGTGGTGGCCAAGCCCAATTGTGACGTAACATAGGGCCCTATTCCGTGTGGGAGGAACGGATCGATGGGTGTGGCGCACGAGCCCTGGCTCGTCGTGCTCTCGCTGCTCGTGGCGATCCAGGGCGCCTATGTCGGGCTGAGCCTGGCGGTGCAGGTCCGCGAGTCCGTCGGGGATGCGGCGGCGCCTGCTGCTGGCGGCGGCCGCCATATCGCTCGCCGTCGCCATCTGGTCGATGCACTTCGTCGCCATGCTCGCGGTGCGACTGCCCTTCGCGATCGACTACTCTCGTCTTTCCCACGCTGCTGTCCTTCCTCGTGTGCGTCATCGTCGTGGGCGTGCGCGTTTTCGCGGCCAGCGCCGGACCGTTGACGGCGGTGCGGCTGGCAGCCTCCGCGATCTTCATGGGCGGCGGCACCTCCGCCATGCACTACATCGGCATGACCGCCCTGCATGCGAGCGCGCATATTTCCCATGCCCCAATGCTGGTGGTCGCCAGCGTCGCCGTCGCTATCGCCGCGTCCGGTCTGGCGCTCTGGCTGGCGGGCGGACGCGGCCGGCACCCGCCGCTGCTCGTGTCGGCGACGCGCTCGGCATGGCCATAGCCGGCATGCACTACACGGCCATGGCGGGCCTGACTCGTCGTGCCGTTCGAGCAGCGGCCGGGCGGCGCGCCCGTGCTGTCGACCGACCTGCTGGCGATCGTCGTCGCCGTCGTGGCCTTCATCGTCTCCGGGATCTTCCTGCTGACTCCGTGCCCGACCGCATCCGGCTCGCGGCAGAGGATCGGCCGGCGTCGCCCGACGACGGCGCTGCCGTCGAGACGACCGCAGCGGGCCGCGGCGTCGACCTCGGACAGGGCACGTTCGGTCCGCTCGGCGGCGCCGGCGGACCGCCCCGCCGGGTCGCCCAGCAGCTGCCGGTGGAGCGCGACGGCGGCACCCATTTCGTGCCGGTCGACGACGTCGTCGCCGTCCATGCCAATGCCCACTACACCTACATCTTCGACGGCAAGACCAAGCTGTTCTGCTCGCTGCCCATCGGCGTCGTGGAATCGCGGCTCGACAGCAGCCGGTTCGTCCGCGTCCACCGCAGCCATATCGTGGCCATCGATCGCATCGTCGGGCTGAAGCGGGCGGGCGAGACCGGCCTCCTGGAGCTTGCGGCCCTGGAGCCCTATAGCGTGCCGGTGAGCCGCGGCCGGATGGCCTGGCTCAAGTCCCGGCTTGCGATCACGACCGGCGACAGCGGCCCCGATGTCGCCGAAGTGGACCCTCTCTCGCAGTGCAGCATCGCTGACTTCGGCCCGTTGATTTCGGTCAACCTGGCTGACGCATTTCGTGCAGAGACGCTGGTCATTCGTGCACGCAAGCCACGAGTCGTGCCGGGGTCGTTGTTGCTGCACTGCACCCACCGACAGACTTCGAAACCACTCGATCTCCAGGGAGGATGCCGTGATACCCGGAGCATTCGCCTATCATCGCCCCAAATCCGCCAAGGAAGCCGTCGCCATGCTCGCCGATCTCGGCGAGGACGCGCGGCCGCTGGCGGGCGGTCATAGTCTCATCCCGATGATGAAGCTGCGGCTGGCTGCGCCCGCGCACCTCGTCGATCTCGGCGGCTATCGGCGAACTCAGGGGCATCCGCGCCGATGGCGGCGACATCGTCATCGGCGCCATGACCACCCAGCACGAGCTGATCGCCGACGCCACCCTTGCCGCCAAGCTGCCGATCCTGCGGGAGACCGCGCTGGTGATCGCCGATCCGCAGGTGCGCTATGTCGGCACCCTCGGCGGCAACGTCGCCAACGGCGACCCCGGCAACGACATGCCGGCGGTGATGCTCTGCCTCGGGTGCCACCTACCACGTCCTCGGCAAGGGCCGGCGAGCGGAAGATCGCGGCGCGCGACTTCTATGAAGGCGCCTATCTGACCGCGCTGGAGCCGGGCGAGATGGTCACGGCCATTCGCATTCCCGCGCCGCCGGCGGGCCATGGCGCCGCCTATGAGAAGCTGAAGCGCAAGGTCGGCGACTACGCCACGGCCGCCGCGGCCGTGATCCTGACCGTGAGCGGCGGGCGCGTCGCCACCTGCTCCATCGGCCTCACCAATGTCGCGGAGACGCCGCTGTGGGCGGAGGAAGCGGCGAAGATCGTAGTCGGCTCGGCGCTCGACGCGGCGACCCTGAAGAAGGCTGCGGCCGCCGCCGAGGCCATCGCCTCTCCCGCCTCCGACAATCGCGGGCCGGCGGCCTATCGCAAGAAGATGGCGGGCGTGATGGCGGCGCGGGCGCTGGCGCGCGCCAAGTCGCGCGCGGCCTGAGTTCTGGGAGGCATAGAGCAATGTCCAAGACGCAAGTCGCCATGAAGGTGAACGGCAAGGCGGTCGAGGCGCTGGTCGAGCCGCGCACGCTGCTGATCCACTTCCTGCGCGAGCAGCTGAGCCTGACGGGACCGCATATCGGCTGCGATACCAGCCACTGCGGCGCCTGCACCGTCGATCTCAACGGCAAGTCGGTGAAGTCCTGCACGATGTTTGCGGTACAGGCTGAAGGCGCCGACGTGCTGACCATCGAAGGCATGGCGGCGCCCGACGGCACGCTGCACGCCGCTGCAGGAAGGCTTCCGCGAGATGCACGGGCTGCAGTGCGGCTTTTGCACGCCCGGCATGATCATGCGGGCGTACCGCCTGCTGAAGGAGAACGCGAGCCCGAGCGAGGATGAGATCCGCATGGGCATCTCCGGCAACCTCTGCCGCTGCACCGGCTACCAGAACATCGTGAAGGCCATTCAATACGCCGCCGCCAGGCTTTCCGGCGCGTCGGTCAAGGAGGCCGCAGAATGAACGACATGACACCTTCGAAGGAAGAGCGCACCGAGAAGCTCCAGGGCATGGGCTGCAAGCGCAAGCGCGTCGAGGACATCCGCTTCGTCCAGGGCAAGGGCAACTACGTCGACGATCTGAAGCTGCCGGGCATGCTCTACGGCGACTTCACGCGCTCGCCCTATGGCCACGCGCGCATCAAGAAGATCGACGCGACCGAGGCGAAGGCGGTGCCGGGCGTGCTCGCGGTGCTGACGGCCGCCGACCTGAAGCCGCTCAGCCTGCACTACATGCCGACGCTGGCCGGCGACGTGCAGGCCGTGCTGGCCGAGGAGAAGGTGCTGTACCAGAACCAGGAGGTCGCCTTCATCATCGCCGAGGACCGCTATGTCGCGGCCGATGCGGCCGAGCTGGTCGAGGTGGAGTACGAGGAGCTGCCGGTGCTCGTCGACCCCTTCAAGGCGATGGCGCCGGGCGCGCCCGTGCTGCGCGAGGACATCAAGGACAAGACCGACGGCGCCCACGGCAAGCGCAAGCACTACAACCACATCTTCGCCTGGGAGATGGGCGACAAGGAGGCGACGGACACGGCCTTCAAGAAGGCGGAAGTGACGATCAAGGAGCTGATCTCCTATCAGCGCGTCCATCCCTGTCCGCTCGAGACCTGCCAATGCGTCGCCTCCTTCGACAAGATCAAGGGCGAGCTGACGGTGTGGGGCACCTTCCAGGCGCCGCACGTGATCCGCACGGTGGCCTCGCTGATCTCGAAGATCCCCGAGCACAAGATCCACGTCATCGCGCCCGACATCGGCGGCGGCTTCGGCAACAAGGTCGGCGCCTATCCCGGCTACATCTGCGCGATCGTCGCCTCGATCGTGACGGGCAGGCCGGTGAAGTGGGTGGAGGACCGGATCGAGAACCTCTCGACCACCTCCTTCGCGCGCGACTACCACATGACCACGGAGATCGCCGCGACCAAGGACGGCAAGGTGACGGGTCTGCGCGTGCATGTGCTGGCCGACCACGGCGCGTTCGACGCCTGCGCCGATCCCAGCAAGTGGCCGGCGGGCTTCTTCAACATCGTCACCGGCTCCTACGACTTCCCGGTCGGCCCATTGCGCGGTCGACGGCGTCTACACCAACAAGGCGCCGGGCGGCGTCGCCTATCGCTGCTCGTTCCGCGTCACCGAGGCCGCCTACTGCATCGAGCGCGCCATGGACATCCTGGCGCAGAAGCTCGGCATGGATCCGGCCGAGCTGCGCATGAAGAACCTCATCGGCCGCGAGCAGTTTCCCTACCAGTCGGCGCTCGGCTGGGAATACGATTCCGGCGACTACCACACCGCCATGAAGAAGGCGATGGACGCGGTCGGCTACCAGCAAGCTGCGCGCGGAGCAGAAGGCGAAGCAGGAGGCCTTCAAGCGCGGCGAGACGCGCGACCTCATGGGCATCGGCGTGATCTTCTTCACCGAGATCGTCGGCGCCGGCCCGTCGCGCAACTGCGACATCCTGGGCATCGCCATGTTCGACTTCGGCGGAGATCCGCATCCATCCGACGGGCGCGGTGATCGCGCGCATGGGCACGAAGTCGCAAGGCCAGGGTCACGAGACGACCTATGCGCAGATCATCGCGACCGAGCTGGGCCTGCCGGCCGACGACATCATGATCGAGGAGGGCAACACCGATACCGCGCCCTACGGCCTCGGCACCTACGGCTCGCGCTCGACGCCGACGGCACGGCGCCGCGACGGCCATGGCCGCGCGCAAGATCAAGGCCAAGGCGCAGATGATCGCGGCCGACCTGCTCGAGGTGTCGGAGTACGACCTCGAGTGGGACGTCGACCGCTTCCGCGTGAAGGGCAACCCCGAGCGGTTCAAGACCATGAAGGAGCTGGCCTGGGCGGCCTACAACCGCGTGCCCAAGGGACTGGAGCCGGGGCTGGAGGCGGTGAACTACTACGATCCGCCGAACATGACCTATCCGTTCGGCGCCTATATCTGCGTCGTCGATGTCGACGTCGACACCGGCGTGACGAAGGTGCGGCGCTTCTATGCGCTCGACGATTGCGGCACCCGCATCAACCCGATGATCATCGAGGGCCAGGTGCATGGCGGCCTGACCGAGGCCTTCGGCATCGCCATGGGGCAGGAGATCCGCTACGACGAGGTCGGCAACGTCACCGGGCCGACCTTGATGGACTACTTCCTGCCGACGGCCGTCGAGACGCCGAAGTGGGAGACCGACTGGACGACGACGCCGTCGCCGCACCATCCGATCGGCGCCAAGGGCGTCGGCGAGAGCCCGAACGTCGGCGGCGTGCCCTGCTTCTCCAACGCGGTGAACGACGCCTTCAAGTTCCTGCGGCTCGACCCACATCGCCATGCCGCACGATCACTGGCGCACCTGGATGGCCGCCGACAAGCTCGGCCTCCATGGATGATCCCGGACCGTGACCGCATCGCCGAGCGCCTGGCCGCCGTCGGCTACGTCGCCGACCGCGACCTGGCGACGGCGTTGTGGCTCATGGACTATCTGAAGCGGCCGCTGCTGCTGGAAGGCGAAGCCGGCGTCGGCAAGACCGAGGTGGCCAAGGCGCTGGCGGCGGTGCACGCGACCGAGCTGATCCGGCTGCAGTGCTACGAGGGCCTCGACCAGAACGCCGCGCTCTACGAGTGGAACTATCAGCGCCAGCTGCTCGCCATCAAGGCGCATGAAGGCGCGGGCGAGAGCGCCGACTGCCATCGAGGAGCACATCTTCTCGGAGAAGTACCTGCTGGAGCGGCCGCTGCTGGCGGCGATCCGGCGCGACACGCCGCCGGTGCTGCTCGTCGACGAGGTCGATCGCGCCGACGAGGAGTTCGAGGCGTTCCTCCTGGAGCTGCTGTCGGACTTCCAGGTCAGCATCCCCGAGCTGGGCACGGTGACGGCGCGCACGATCCCGCGCGTGGTGCTGACCTCCAACGGCACGCGCGAGCTGTCCGGACGCGCTGCGCCGGCGCTGCCTCTATCACTATGTCGATTTCCCCGATGTCGAGCGCGAGGCGCCGCATCATCACGACGCGGCTGCCGCAGATCGACGCCGCCCTCGCCCAGCAGGTCGCGCGCATGGTCGGCGGCGGTGCGCAAGGAGGACTTGCGCAAGGTGCCGGGCGTCGCGGAGACCCTGGACTGGGCGGCGACGCTGGCCGGGCTCGAGGTGCATGATCTGCGGCAGGAGCCGGAGGCCGTGCACGAGACGCTGATCTGCCTGCTCAAGACCCACGAGGACCGGTCGCGCCTGACCCGCGAGGTGACGGACCGGCTCCTCGGCAAGGTGGCCTGATGGTCCATCCGCAGACGACGCATCGGCGCTAACGATGCGCCGGCGGCTCGCCGGTTTCGCACGGACGCTGCGCGACAACGGCTTCGCCGTCGGTCTCGCGGAGACGCGCGATGCGCTCGCGATCCTCGCCTCGCCGGCGGCGCTGCGACCCGCGTCTTGCAGCCGGCGCTGCGCGCGCTGTTCTGCGCGACGCGCTCGGACTGGGAGCGCTTCGACGAGATCTTCGCGGCCTACTGGCAGGGCCGGGGCGTGCGGCGGGTGCAGCATGCGACGAGCGCGTCGACTCGGCAGAGTCCGCGCTGGCGTCGATGCAGCGCCTGGCGGCGCCTGCCGCGCAGGGATCGCCCGATCACGTCGAGGCGGGCGACGGCCAGGACGGCGACCGCAGCGCCGATCGGCGCGAGCACGCCACGCAGGCCTCCACGCGCCGAACGGCTGGCGGTCGCCGGACATGCGGCACATCGTCGATCCCGCAGGAGATCGCGCAGGCCCACGCGCTCGCCGAACGGCTCGCCCATCGCATGCGGGCGCGGCTGGTGCGGCGCGAGCAGGCGCGGCGGCGCGGGCGGCGGCTCGACCTGCGCCGCACCATCCATCGCAGCATCTCGCCATGGCGGCACGCCGATCGATCTGGTCTGGCGCCGGCGCAAGGTGAAGCCGCTGCGGCTGGTCGTGCTGCTCGACGGCTCCGGCTCGATGGAGCCTCTACACCGCGTTCTTCGTGCGCTTCCTGCATGGCGTGGTCGATGCCTTCCGCGAGGCCGAGGCGTTCGTGTTCCACACGCGGCTCGCGCATGTCTCGGCCATCGCTTGCGCGACCGCGACGTCGCGCGCGCGGTCGACACGCTCTCGCTGATGGCGCAGGGCATCGGCGGCGGCACGCGCATCGGCGAGTGCCTGGCGACCTTCAATCGCTGGCATGCGCAAGCGCGTGATCAACGCGCGCACCGCCGTGATGATCGTCTCCGACGGCTACGACACCGGCGAGCCCGAGCGGCTGGGCGAGCGAGATGCGGCGGCTGCGGCGGCGCTGCCGGCGCATCATCTGGCTCAATCCGCTGATCGGCTGGCGCGACTACGCGCCGGAGGCGCGCGGCATGCAGGCGGCGCTGCCCTCATGTCGACCTGTTCGCGCCGGCCCACAACCTCGAGAGCCTCGCCGCGCTCGAGCCCTATCTCGCGAGGATCTGACGGCCATGAACAAGGCGAGCGACGTCATCGACTCCATCTCCGACATGAAGGCCAAGGGCGAGCCGTTCGCGCTGGCCACGGTGGTGCGCACCGTGGCGGCCACCGCGGTCAAGGCCGGCGCCAAGGCGGTGATCCGGCCGGACGGCACCGTGTCCGAGGGCTGGATCGGCGGCGGCTGCGCGCGCGCCGCCGTGCTGAAGGCGGCGCAGGAGGCGATCGCCGACGGGCAGCCGCGGCTCGTCTCGGTGCAGCCGCCCGACCTGCTGCAGGAGCAGGGGCTGCAGGCCGGCGAGGAGCGCGCGGGCGTGCGCTTCGCCAGAACATGTGCCCGAGCCACGGCACCATGGACGTGTTCGTGGAGCCGGTGCTGCCGCGGCCGCAGATCGTCGTCTGCGGCGTCGAGCCCGGTGGCGGTGGCGATCGCCGATCTGGCGCGGCGCACGGGCTTCGCCGTGACCGCCTGCGCGCCGGCGGCGCGAGCAGGGCGCCTTCGCCGAGGTCGACCGCCGCATCGAGGGCTACGCGCTGCCGGTCGACGAGGCCGGCCGGCGCTTCGTCGGTCGTCTCGACGCAGGGGCGCGGCGACGAGGCGGCGCTGCAGGCGGCGCTCGCCGCCGAGACCGACTACATCGCCTTCGTCGGCAGCCGCAAGAAGGCGGCGGCGCTGAAGGACGGCGCTGGCGGCCGACGGCATCGATCGCGCGCGGCTGGCGAGCGATCAAGGCGCCGGCCGGGCTCGATCTCGGCGCCATCACGCCGGAGGAGATCGCGATCTCGATCCTGGCGGAGATCGTGGCGGTGCGGCGCCGGCGCGCAGCGGGTGTCTTTGCAAAACGCCGTAATCAGAATTCACGGCAGCAGATTTACGCAGGAATGTTTCACGTGAAACATCGCGCGCCGATTGGCGCGTGAGCGGCGCCCGAAGAAAACGGTTTCACGTGAAACATCACGGGCGGAGCGGCCTGGGACGACTGTCCTTTTTACGCATAGATGTTTCGCGTGAAACATCGGCGAGGGCTGGCCGGAAAACGCGATTCTGCAAAAACAACCCCATGCATTAAAAAATCGTGCTTGTTTTACAAGGACATGACCCTGCGCACTTTCGGCACCTCGAGAGACCGCCGGCGAGGCCTTCAGAGACCGGATCTCGGGGGCTGAGCGTCGCCGATCGGGGCCTCAGTTGCTCTACTTCTGAAGGAGGCCGGGTAGAGCCAGACGTCGTCGAAACCCACCGAATACATCACCTGGAAGTCGCTGTAGCCGGCCGTGTCGCGCACGTAGCGCGAGCGGTTGTCGAGCACGTAGATCAGTCCCCGCGTCGACGCCGAACATGATGGCATGGTGCTCGCCGGTGCTGGGGATCTTGCCGACGGCGATCGCCAGGTCTTCGTCCTGGAGGCCCGCGAGATGCGCCAGGAACAGCTTGAAGATGGCGTAGTCCCCGCAATCCATCCGCATCTTCCCGGCCGACTCGCGACCGGCTGGGCCCAGTAATCCGGCTTGCCCCAGATCTTCCGGTCGCTGGCGTATTTGAATTCCTTGTTGACGCGCTTGTTGATGGCGAGCAGGCGCTCGATCACCGGAATCGACTGCAAGCCATTGGCCCACTTCACCCATTCCGCGAGCTCGGACGCCTTCATCTCGGTGCCGTCGAGGATGAGCAGGCGCACGCGATCCCATTTCGGGGTCAGCTTGAAATTCGCCACCACCCACTTGTTGCCGCCCCTGATCGGATCGCTTTCGAATCGCGCCGGATCCCCCGGCTGGGAGGTTGCCGCCGCCGGCAAGGCGGCGCACAGCGCGACCGTCACTATTGCGATCTGTGAAATCGCATGGCTCCGGCGCATACTATCGCCTCCTTGGAATCATTCCGACTCTGGACTATATAACGGTCGTGCAGTCGGCGCTGCCAACACTATGAAGAAGCGTCGGCAGGGTGGTATTGGCCTTTAGGCCAATCTGTAGCGAGCAGGGAAACAAGGACTGTCTCGTTGAGACAGTGCCGAAAAATGCATAGGTATCGAGACCTCGTCCGACTCGGAGTCATGGTGCTGCTGTGCTGGCTTCTCCGCCGCGCCGTCGCTGGCCGACGACTCGCTGTCCATCACTCTTGTCCTCGTCAACGATCTGCCGCGCGCCGTCGACGTGGCGGACCGGGGCGGGCTGGCCAAGCTGGCCACCATCATCAAGAACGAGCGGACGGCCGGACGGCAGGTCATCGTCGCCCATGCAGGCAACGCGATCTCGCCGTCGCTGGCGAGCGGCTTCGACCAAGGTGCCCGCATGATGCAGATCCTGGGCCGCCTGGGCATCGACGTGATGGCGTTCGGGAATCACGAGTTCGATTTCGGCGCCTCCGTCGCCAGCGGCCGCGCGTTGGAGGCCAACTTCCCGGTCATCCTGGCCAATGTCCGCGGCCCGGACGGCCAACCGCTGGCGGGCCTGTCGCCGACCTGGGTGTACGAGCGCGGCGGCTTCCGCATCGCCTTCATCGGCCTCGTGCGCGCCGACCTGACGGAGGTCTTCGAGCCCCGGAGACGTCGCCGTGCTGCCGCCGCTCGCTGTCGCTGCGCGCGAGGCCGAGGCCCTGCGGCAGGGCGGGGCCGACATGGTGGTGGCACTCGGCGCCCGCACCGAGGCGGAGGAGCGCGCGTTGATGAATAGCGGCAGCCGTCGACCTGGTGCTGGGATCGAGCAAGCACATTCACGCCTCGTTCGACGGTCGCACGGCTGCCGCGGCGTCGGACCGCAATGCCGAGCGTGTCATGCTGCTGGATCTCACGCTCGAGCGCTACGACGTCGAGGAGGCCGTGACGGGGGCGCTACCGGGCTCGCCGAACGGCCCTGAAACGGTCGATGCGGCCGAGTCCGAGTTGCAGACTGCGCTTTCGCTGGTCAGTCAATTTCCGCTCGGTCGATACCCGCACCGTCGACGACGATCCCGACGTTGCCGACGACATTCAGCGCTATCTCCTGTCCCTGCCGAAGGAGCTGGATCAGCGCATCGGCGTGGCCGATACCGACATCGACTTGCGCGACGTCGTGGTGCGCGCGGTGGAAATCGCCGTTCTGCGGCGGTCGTGGCAGACGCCATGCAAGCGGCCGTCCGCGCCGACGCGGCCATCATCAATGCCGGCGCGCATGCGCGCCGACGTGGTCATCAGCTGCGTGGAACGCCGCTCACGCGGCGATCAATCGTGAAGTGGCTGCCGTTCGAGGACCGCGTCCTGCTCCTGCGGGTCAACGGCGAGCAGTTGTTGGCGGCCCTGGAAAATGGGGTCAGCCAGTTCGACGAGCATGCCGGGCGCTTCCCGGATCGTGTCGGGCCTGCAGGTCAACCTTCGATCCCCGCCGTCCGGTCGGCGACCGCGTGCTGACCGCCGTCGATCGGCAACCAGCTTCTCAAGCTGGATCGCAGCTACCTGCTCGCCGTGAACGGTTTCATGGCCGAATGGCGGCGACGGCTATCACATGCTGGTCAAGGCGCCACGGCTGATCGACCTGCCGGACCGCCGAGCCTGCTGGCCGGCCATGTCGCGAGCCACACTCGCGGCCACCGGCGGCATCAACGCCCACCTGGCGCCGAGGGTGCGGCCGACGCCGGCGAATTGAGGCGGTGGCGGTGCCGCGCCATCGCGTCCCCTCGCCCATAAAGCGGGGGAGAGGGTCGGGGCCAGGAGCCGGTGGCTCAGGCAATCACGATTTTATTCTTCTATCGCTCGGAACGATGTCTCCGCTCTAACGCGCGAAGACCGGTACAACGCCCTCACGCCTGACCCTCTCCCGCTTTGAGGAGGGCGTGCGATGAGGCGATGCGGCGCGCCACACAGGAATTGAAAGCGTAGGCGATTCGACATCGGCGGCGCTCAGGCGGAGGCCGAGCTTGGTGCGGCGCCAGATGATGTCATCGGCGGTGCGGACCCACTCGCTGTCGATCGAGGAAGTCGACCTCGCGCCGGTAGAGGTCGGCGCCGAAGTGGGCGCCGAGCTCGCCGATCGTCTGGGCGCCTGATCGAGGAGGGCACGGGCGCGGCTTCCGTAGAGCCGGGCATATCTGCCGCAGCTGCCGGTCGGAAGCCACGGGAAGTCGCGCTTCAACGCGGCTTCGAAGGCTTCCATACCGCCCGCACCGAGATCGCCGCCGGGCAGACGTCTCCTGCGCCAGTGCGGCTGTGCCGCAGGCGGGCTGCAGGAAGCCTGACGAGCCTGGCGACGGCATCTTCGGCCAGGCGGCGGTGGGTGGTGAGCTTGCCGCCGAAGATGGTCAGCACGGGCGCGCGGCCGTCGCGATGGTCGATGTCGAAAGGAGTAGTCGCGGGTGAGCGTGGAGAGAGTCGCTGCTCGCGGGCGCCGCCGACCTCGGAAGCAGCGGGCGCACGCCGGCGTAGCTCCAGACGATGTCCGGCGCGCTGACGGGCCGGCGCAGAATAGCGGTTCACCTCGGCCAGCATGTAGTCGATCTCGCGGTCTGGCGATGCGCACGCGCTCGGGCGGCCTCGTCCCATGGCTCGTCGGTGGTGCCGATGGAGGTGAAGTCCGTCCTCGAAGGGGAAGGCCTCCATGGTGCGGCCGTCGCGGCGTCTGCAGGAAGTAGCCGTGGTCGCCGCTCCCACTGCGCGCGGCACGACGATGTGGCTGCCCTTGACCAGGCGCAGGCGGCGGGTGACAGCCACGCCATCGATCGCCGTACCCAGCCGCGATCACCCAGGCCGGCCGCGGCGTTGACGATGCGCGCGGGCGCGCAGGGCGAAGCGCTCGCCGGAGATCGCGTCTCTCCAGGTCGATGATCCAGGCATCGCCGCCGCCGCGTCGCGCGGCGAGCGGAAGCGTATGGCGCGCCAGGATGTGGGCGCCATGCCGCTGCGCGCCCAGCAGGTTGGCGATCACCAGGCGGGCGTCGTCGCCGCGGCAATCGGAATAGGCGAAGCCGTGGCGGAACTCGGGCTTCAGGGCCGCGCCCGCCGCATGCGCGCTGAAGCGCGATGGCCTCGGAGGCGGCGAGCTGCTTCGCGGCGCGATGATGATCGTAGAGGAAGAGGCCGGAGCCGGATCATCCAGCGAGGGCGCAGGCCCCGGACGCATGCGGCAACACCAGCCGGATGGGCCACACCAGATGCGGCGTCGTCGCCATAGAGGATCTCGCGCGCTCCGCGCAGCGCTTCGCGGACGAGCCGGAAATCGTAGGTCTCGAGATAGCGCAGGCCGCCATGTGGATCAGCTTGAGGAGCGCCGAGGAGGTGCCCTCCGCGAAGTCGCGCTCCTCGGCCAAGGCGACCGACAGGCCGCGCCCGGCCGCGTCGCAGGCGACCGCCGCGCCTGGTTGATGCCGCCGCCGATGACGAAGAGGTCGTAGGGCTGTTGCGCTCTCGACCCGTCAGAAGGCGCTTCCCCCTCCCCTTGCCGCGAGAGCAGCCGCATTGAGTATGGCTCTTGCCGAATGTTGATATGACGGGGTGGAACCGGGCAAATTCCTTGATGTCGAAGATCTCTTCCCGAAGCAGGCCGCAATCGACTAGATCCATTCTTTCTGTCCGAGACAATACACCGTAGTGGCCATGTGGCTGCTCGAAAGCACCAAGACCTCGGCAGCCAAGGCTGGTCGGCAGCGTTGTGCCAGAAGCTGTCATCCCCGCTATCGTCATGAACGCCCGATCGCAGGCAAGACACGACCAAAGGGTTATCTACCCTCTTCATAGAAGATGACAGTGGGTCAGCCTGCAGGCGACTTCGTAGGATGATCCAAATCAAGCGCCGCAACCCGCACGTCTCCCATCCACTAGCGCCGTTCCGAGAAAACCCTCGCTGAAGCCTTCGCAATAATTCTGGCCGCCTGGGTGCGCGTGGACTGATACACCGCATGGGGAACTCCGGCGGAGGATGACATGAGCCTGTTGATCAAGGACGCGATCGTGCTCACCGTGGACGGCGCCGGGCGATCCACGACCCCGGCGCGGTCTACGTCGAGGGCAATCGCATCATCGATGTCGGCGCCTCCGACGCCCTCGCCGCCCGCCATCCGAACGCGGCGCGCGGTGGATCGATGGGCGCGGCAAGGTCGTGGCGCCCGGGCTTCGTCAACATCCACTGCATGTCGGCTATGACTGGTCCTCCGTGGCCGCTCCGAGGATGCCGGCTTCAAGGCGCCCACCGGCCTCTACTTCCCGATGTCAACGTGTCTTGCGCGCGAAGAGCGAGCGGATATCGGCGCGCTCAACTATGTCGAGTGCTGCGCAGCGGCTGCACGACGGTCATGGAGCTCGAGGAGGACGTCGAGGCGCTTGCGCCCTTCGTCGAGAAGCAACTGGGGATCCGCAGCGCCATGGGCGAGATGGTCGGCGATGCCGACCCGACCGCATGGTGCACGGCGAGTTCGTTTTCGATGCGCGGCGAATGCGGCACAGCTCGAGCGCGCCCGTGGGTTTGCCGAGCGCTGGCACGGCCGCGCCGACGGACGCATCACCGCGATCCTCGCGCCCAACATGACGATCAGCCCGTCGCGAAGAGCAGCTGCCGCCGAGTCCGCGCCGCCGCCGATCAGGCTCGGGCTGGCGGCGCGACCGATCCATCTCGGCTGGAGCAGCGTTCGAGGGGGTACGAGGCGGCGGCGAAACGCGTCCACGGCAGCGGGCCGTTCGAGTTCGCGCGCGACAACGGCCTGCCGGCCCCGACGTCGTGGCGACGCATTGCTACGTCATCGGCGAGAGCGACATCGACATTCTCGCGGAGACACGATCCGCATGTCGCCCATTGCCCGCTGGAATGCGTCCGCGGCCGTATCGCCCCGGTGCATTTCGTGGGCGGGGCATCAACGTCGCGCTGGGCATCGACAACATGTTTGGCGACTATTTCGCTGATGCCGGGCGGACGCCGTGACCTGCGCGCGGATCAAGATGGAGGATCCCGTCGCGCTGTCTCGACCGACGCGCTCGAGATGGCGACCATCGGCCGGCGCGCGCGCCATGTGGCATGGAGACGCGAGATCGGCTCGCCTGTCTCGGAGACCGGGCAAGCGCGCCGACCTGATCATGCTCGACTACCGCGCGCTCGGCCTCGCAAACCGGTGCTCGATCCGGTGCAGAACCCGTCTATCACGCTCACGCGGGACGTTGAGCTGGTGATGGTCGATGGGAATGTGCTGGTCGACGGCGGCGAGATCACAACGATCGATCGCGACGCCGTCATCGACGCGGCCAAACTGGCTTCGCAGGCCGCCTGGGGTCGCTTCGAGGCGAAGTATGGTGGCCCGATTGCGGCCGCTTGATCGCGCGTGGCCGTGTCCATATCATGATAGGTACGCAAGGATATCCGCGTGACCGATATTCCTACCCTCACCAGCGCCGGTTGCAGGCCCAGGTCATCGGGCCGATCTACCATGAGAGTGGTGGCAGCAATCGGCGAGGAGAAGGCATCTGCCATTCTCGATGCCGCGATCCTCGTAAGGCGGCCATCGCCGAGGGAAAGGAATTCGCCAAACGCGGCGCTCCGCGCGGAATCACATCAATGGCCGATTTCATCAAGCTCTATGAGCTGCGGGACCGCCGATGGTGCGCTTCGAGATGACCGTGCTGCGCCGCCAGCGACGAGCGATCTGACTTGACATCACTGTTGCCGCTATGCCGAGACCTACAAGGAGATGGGCCTCGGTAAGATCGACACCTTCTCTCGTGCAACCGCGATGGCACATTCTGTGAGGGCTATGACCCCAATATCCTCACTCGAACGCAAACAGACGATCATGCAAGGTGCGCCCTGCTGTACCTTCCGCTACCGATATGAAATGAAAAAAAGTGAATCGCTGCTATTTGATTTGCTTCTCGCAGCCCTTGCACTCATGAACTCAGCAGACCCCTGTTCCTACACCTGCGCCCTCGTGGAGGTGTCTATCGGGCCGGACTTCCGGGTCGAGATTGCCCGTGCAGGCCAGTCAGGGCCAAGTCCGCTCATGCTTGAGCAGCCACCGTTGCCTGAACTCCGACAAACAGCTGTTCGGTGCCATTCGACCAGCCCTGCCGCTCGGCCGTCACGCGCCAGATCACGTCGCCCACGTCGTCCGCCACCAGCAGGCAGCCGCCGGGGCCGATCGTCACGCCGACCGGTCGTCCATAGGACTCCCGCTCGTCCGGCGCGAGGAACCCCGTCAGGATATCGCGCGGCGGCCCGGCCGGGCGCCCGTTCTCGAACGGCACGAAGACGACCTTGTAGCCGCTGAGCTTGCTGCGGTTCCAGGAGCCGTGCTGGCCGATGGCCATGCCCTCGGGAAAGCCGGGCAGCGTGCCGGCCGGCAGCCAGCACAGGCCGAGCGACGCGGTGTGCCCGCCGAGCGCGTAGTCCGGCGTGCAGGGCCTTGGCGACCGCGGCCGGATCCTGCGGCACCCGGTCGTCCACCGTCTGCCCCCAGTAGCAATAGGGCCAGCCGTAGAAGCCGCCGTCGCGCACCGAGGTCAGGTAGTCCGGCGGCGTCTCGTCGCCCAGGCCGTCGCGCTCGTTGACCACCGTCCAGAGCACGCCGGTCCGCGGCTCCCAGGCCAGGCCCACGGGGTTGCGCAGGCCGCCGGCGAAGATGCGGCTGCTGCCGCTGGCCAGATCGAGCTCGTAGATGCAGCAAAGTAATACGTAACTGAACGAAGCACATC
>ERZ1370068.8724-contig-7556_pt1 | contig 64333 bp, 76 predicted proteins | sample MGYA00561227_ERZ1370068 | MGnify/ENA primary metagenome ERZ1370068 (study PRJEB38410, sample SAMEA6850437) | metagenome | study: Metagenomic assessment of the ecological functions of the soil: analysis of the soil microbiota associated with the... | reverse complement strand
GTATGCTGCGTTTCAATTTACGTATTGCTGCATCCTGGAGCGGGTGCGGCCTGCCGTCCCGGGCCACTCCCCTCGATCGGTGACGCGGGCGCCTTGGGCGGCGAGGGCGAGGGTGATGCAGGCGAGGACCGGCTCGCCGTCGAGGAGCACCGTGCAGGCCCCGCAGTCCCCTTTGTCGCAGCCCTGCTTCGATCGGTCAGCCGCAAGGGTACCGGATCGCCTCGAGGCACGGGGTGGTGTGCGGAGATGGCGCACTCCCGTGGCTCGCCATTCACGTCAGGGGCGGCAGATCACGGTCGCGGTCCGGTCCACGGAAGTTTCTTTCCCCAGGTCAGTTAGACACACGAGGCCCAGCGCCGGATTGAGATCGCCTCGCCGAAACGCTGTCAACCGCCAGCGCCGGGATCCCGCTCGGTGGACGCTCATCGTTCGCGACTCGTCCCACGTGGTCGATCGCATCGATCGCGATCGAGATCCGGCGCGACGCGGCGCGGAACCTCCGCCGCGATCATCACGAAGACATCGTGCGGGATGAAGAAAACCTTGACAGAACGGGCCCGAAGTCGTTGGATCGGAACCTACCGGGCGAGTATGCCTCCACATGGCATGCAGCGCATTCCATGCTGGCCGGGCAACAGGAGACCAGTTTCATTGGCATCGCCCAATCTCCAACCCACGCCAGCTCCACCCCCGGACGGTCCCCGCGCGCGTCGTCGCGCCGTGGCGTGACCGCAGCGAACCTCGCGAGCGTGGGACTCGCTCTGTCGCAATCCATTCTTCTGCGATCAAGGGTTTCAGGTAACATCCCGGCCGGCATTTCGCCGACTTGGACCCCACAGGGAGCTCGACATAGATGACGCATTGCACCCGGCTGCGAACCGTCTGGCGGTGGGCGCCATTGCTGCTGCTGCTGGTCTCCTGGCTGGCGCCGTCCGGCACTACGCCGCGAAAGGGCCATCTCGATGGACTCGAGGAGGGGACCTGATCAAGGCCGAGAACGCCGGGCCGGGCGCGGTCGGGCCGCTCCGCAACAAGATCTCGACCGAGGCGCTGCCGGACGTCGTTCGGCCCCGGCGCCGGTCCTGAGCGTCGGCAACATCAACATGAAGGTGACCAACTACGGGTTCGTCGGAAACCTGTTCCACCAACCTGTCGTCCGATCCGTCCGGCCAGTGGCCGGGAGCCTCGGCGATCGAGTACCTCAACTTCCTCGGCCTCGCGGTCGGGGCCGTGAATCCGCACGGCGACCACGCCGGACGCGATCCGTCGCGTGAGCTACGCCACCGAATGGCGGCCGGCGACGCTCGATCCGAGGACAAGATGTACCGCGCCTACGACGGGATCGTGAACGGGACGCGATTCGTCAACGACGACAACTAGCCCGACCCGATCCGATCACCGGCTTTCCAGCGATCGACGAGGACTTCCTCGACGGCCGCGACAACGACGGCGACGGGCGGATCGACGAGGACTTCGCCGCACTCGGCCAGCAGATGTACTCGTGCGACGATCTGGGACAACACCGGTCAGGCGGTCAACACCACGTTCAACGAGAAGCACGTGCCGCTCGGCCTCGAGATGCCGGCAGTCGCGCGTGGGCCTACTCGATCGCCGGCTTCCAGGACTTCAACGTCATCGAGTACGACGATCTACAACCGCTCCGGTCACGATGCTCGACAGCATGTACGCGTCGGCTTCTCTGATCGACATGGACGCGGGTCCCGTCCAGAGTCCAGCAACTACTACGCGGACGATCTCGATCTGCCGTTCTATCCGGCAGGGCGAGTTCTACGATTCCCGTCGACTCTCAGTCAGGCCATACTGCCCGACGCCAAGCGCCGCCAGTGATCCCGCACTCGCCGATCACTCGACGGCTCGGTCGACCGCGAGGCCGCTGTGCCCGGCGGCTCAAGCATCCGGATCAACGGCTTCTCGATCGCCGACGACAACGGCGACGACGGCAAGACCATCGGCATCCCCTCGTTCCTCCTGATCGATCACACCGTCGATCCCACCGGACTCAAGGGACCGGCGCCGGGTCGGCGTTTCGCGCCTTCCGGTCGTACGGCGGGCGGCACGCCCTATCATGCAGGGCGGCGAGCCCGCGCATCGACCAGCAGCGGTTCGAGATTCATGGTCGGCACCGAGAACATCGAACCGCGTGGGCGAGCCGTTCTGTTGCGGGTTCATCAGCGCCAAGCCGGGTGACGACCGAAGGGCGACTACGCTCGGTCGGTGCTCGATCGGTCCCGTGGCTGCAGGTTCCCGACGGCGGCAGTGATCTCGGTCACGATCGGCGTCGCGCGATGCAAGGAAGGCACGATCCTAGCAGAGGCCGCGCAGTATCCCAGCGACTACGCCGGCATTACATGTCCACCACGGCGGTCGAGCGCGACGCGAGCGCAGGCGGACCTGATCACCAAGTACCCGTCGCTCGCGAACGCGCTCGCCGCGCAGATCGCCTTCGAGGGCATCCACGAGCGTTCGCGAAGGGTATCCCGAACACCGACTTCCACGGCCGCGAGACCCCGATGCGCACCCGGCCGGCGAGCCGCCGATGTACCTCGCCGGACTGTCGCGACCAGGACTTCGGGGCGCACCCGTCTGGTCAACCGATACCAGTACACGTGGTTCGACTTCGATTGCGACTACTGCACCGGCGTCTGGGACTTCACCCGCCCCACGATTCCGATCAACGCTGAGCGGCATGTTCCACAAGACCTGGAACGCCGCGGCACCGCCCGCCGAGCCCGCAACCTAACACGTGGCGTCGACTACAACTACACCGACAACCCCGACCGCAGCGTCACGCCGGCCGGAGATCACGCGGTCACGCTGGCGTGGGACAACCTCTCCGAGAGTGCACCGCCGGATCCGGCAAGTCGCAGTGGTTCGACTTCCGCGGCTACCGGGTCTGGAAGGTGTCGGACTGGACGCGGCCGGTGGGATCGGCGGGACCGAGCCGAGAGCGACTGGACGCTGATCGGCGAGTTCCGCCTGTTCGACTACCGCGAACATGGCGGGGTCATCCGATGGCGCAGACTACACCGATCGACTCGCTGAGCCGAGAAGCGCTCGCGCCGGCGGTCTACATCCCGAACTACAGCTGCGTCCGACACGACTCGGCCAGCCGCGGGCTCGGCGGATGCATGCCGATCTGCCTCGACCGCGGCGACCTGTGGGATCGCCAGAGCGGCGAGATCATCAAGCCCGACACCGCGTTCCACTGCGTCCGGATCCGCGGACGGCCCGGCGAGTGCCTGACCGTCGATCGGCTGCGCGTGCATCCATCGGACTGCGCCCAGTCGCCGAGCAGCATCATCAAGCGTGCCGGTATCCGGTGGGCCGCTATCACTATCGTCGATCGCGAGGTGAAGAACGGCTTCAACTACTTCTACTCGGTGACCGCGTTCGACTCGACGTCCGAGCTCGGGCAACCACGACGCGAGCTCGGGAGGCCGCGCGCAGTCGGCGGTGGAGGCGGAAGGGGTCACGCCGCAGGTCGGCGTCTCGGTGAAGCAAGAGCAAGGTGTGGGTCGGTGCCCGAATCCGTACACGTGGCTACGCAGCGATCACCGCAGCGGCCTCTCGGCCTGGGATCTCGACTCCGAACGCCACGCGATCCCGACCGGAACGCACATCGACTTCATGGGGCTGCCGGCCGGGCAAGTGGACGATCCAGATCTACACCGGTCTCGGGTGACCTGGTGCAGGAGCTGCAATCCCGGCGATCCGGTGAACGAGTCGACTCGCGGTCGCCGGTCGATCGGCACCGATCCCATGGGCAGCTGATCATGGCGCCGGGCTACAACCGGCAGCAGGACAACGCCGAACGACGGGCAGGCCCGCTGGAACCTGATCTCGCGGAACGGGCAGGACATCGTGAGCGGGATCTACATCTTCACCGTCGAGTCGAATCAGGGCGCTGATCGCGGTCGCTTCGTCGGGATCCGCTGAACCCAGACCCACGTCGTCGAGCTCTCGTGCGCTACCCCCAGGGGATTGGCCGCCGTGTAAAGCCCCTGGGCGACGGTTGACGCCAGGCGTGCCGCCGCCCCATCATGCCCCCTGATTCTTTCGGCCTGGCCTCGCCGTTCCAGGTACACTGAGCACTCTCAGCTCCCTGCCGCAGATGCCGCGCCCTGCGCTCACCGCGTTCGGGCGAGATTCCGATGAGCGACTTCGACCCCGCGCCTCACTCCCTGTGGTGGAACGAGCCGCGTCTCTGAGCTGCCCCGATTCACAGCGGGCGAGCTGGACGCCGAGGTGGTGGTGATCTGGCGGCGGGGATCGCCGGGCTGACGCTCGCCTACACGCTGGTCGACCAGGCGCGCGAGCGTCGCGCTGCTCGAGGCCGGCTCGGCTCGCGTGGCGGAGCGAGCTCCGCAACGCCGGGCTGGTGATGGCCGCACTCGCCGAGCCCCTACCCGAGCAGATCGCGATGGTGGGGAGCTGCCGGCGCGCGGCGGTGCTCGAGATCGACGCCGCACGCACCAGCGTCGATCCGCCAGCTGGTCGAGAGCCTCCTCGACCGACTGCGACTACCGCAACTCGCCAGGCAGCGTCCGCCTGGCGCGGACCGAGGAGGAAGCGGACGAGACCTCCGCACCGCGGTCCCGCTGATGGCGGGCGGGACGGGTCCTCGATGCTTCGAGATCCCGGTCGGGCGGCAGCGCCCGCGGCGGTCTCGGATCGGCTTCTGGGCCGCGTTCCTCACGCTCGAAGACGGCGAGATCCATCCGGTCCGCTTCCTGAACAGGCTGCGCGGCGCGGCGATCGAGCGGGGCGCCCGGCTCTTCACCCGCATCGCCGGTCGCCGGCAGCGCTCGTGGCGCGGCGGGCTCTGGGAAGTGCGGACCAGCATGGACTGGCCCGCGCGCGCGGGCGCTCGTGATCGCGAGCAACGCGTACGCTGTCCAAGCTCTGCCTCGCGCTGCTGCCGCTCATCAAGCCCCGACGTGGACAGATGCTCGCGACCGCGCCGCTCGCCGAGGAGATGTTTCGCCGGCCGACCACCGCGTCACTGGGGATGCCAGTACTGGCGACAGACCCGCACGACCGGCGGCTCGTGATCGGCGGCCGGCGCGACCTCAGAATCCTCAGGACGGCGAGGTCGGTAGCTGCGACGCACCGTTGTTTCCGCACCGAGCGCACCGCGGTGCAGGTGGGGATCGAGTCCGGGGCCGCGCGAGTTGGTCGGCGAGGACGTCGCGATCAAGGCAACGCCGCGCCGGCACGAGCGGGATTCGCGCGCGACGGCCGGCCAGGTTGGTCGGCTGGCTCAGACGCCACGCATCACCTCGCGCGGTGGTGTGCGGCAAGTGGGCTTCACTGGACAGCGCCTGTGCAATGGGCATGCCCGCGGCGTGCACGCTCGACTCCGGGCCGAGCTGCCGAGCCGGAAGCGCGCGCGAGCGGGATCGCCACCTTCGATCCCGGCCGGTTCCCCGAGCCGGAGCGCGTGCGCGGGGGAATCGCCGTCCTCGGAGCCGCCGCGGACGCGTGGCGCGTCTCTTTCGATCGCGGCGCGCCGAACCGTGCGCCGGCGATGTCTGGCCCCGGCGCCCGAGGCGTTGGTGGTTACTAACTCCGGCCTCGCGCGTGACTCGCGTCTCCGTCTGGTGCCGGAGCACGCGTTCCACTCCCGAGGAGGCCGGACCCCGCCATGGAACCCAAGAGTCGTCATCAGGGAGATCTGGGCCAACGGCAACGCACGCGGCGGCAGCCAGCGGCAACATGGAAGCCGTGGACCGCCTGGTCTGGACCGGTGTGTTCGCCCCGGCCGAGCTGCGTGACGCCGCGCGCGCCGCGGTGCTCGAGCAGGCGCGCTCGCCGGCATCTACCCCGCCTCGATTCACGGGCTCTACGTCGCGCGCGGCCGCGGCGAGGTGCCGCCGACCTTCACCGTGCCCGCGATCAACATCCGCGGCCTCGCCTACGACACCGCCCGCGCGCTGTTTCGCGCCCGCCGGCAGCTGGACGCCGGTGCGGTGATCTGCGAGATCGCGCGCTCCGAGATCAGCCTACACCGACCAGCGCCCGGCCGAGTACGCTTTCGTCGTGCTCGCGGCGCCGCGCTGCGCGAGGGCTGGACGCGGCCCGGTGTTCATGCAGGGCGATCACTTCCAGATCAACGCGCAAGAAGTACGCCGGCGATCCCGCCGGCGAGCTGCAAGGCGGTCGAGGACCTCACCGCCGAGGCGATGCAGGCCGGCTTCTCACAACATCGACGTCGACACCTCGACGCTGGTCGACCTCTCGAAGACCGGGACACGAGGCGCAGCAGGCCGCTGAACGGCGAGGCCTGTGCGCCGAGCTGACCGCGTTCATCCGCGCGCCACGAGCCGAACGGGCGTCACGGTCTCGGTCGGCGGCGAGATCGGCGAGGTCGGCGGCAAGAACTCGACGCCCGAGGAGCTGCAGGCGTTCATGAAGGTCTACGGCGACGGCGCTGGAGCAGCGCGCGCGCCCGGGCGGCGGGGCATCAGCAAGATCTCGATCCAGACCGGCACCAGCCACGGCGGCGTGCCGCTGCCCGACGGCATCGATCGCCCAGGTGAGCATCGACTTCGACGCGCTCGAGACGCTGCTCCGCGCATCGCGCGCGAGACAGTACGGCATGGCCGGCGCGGTCCAGCACGGCGCCTCGACGCCTGCCGGCCGAGCTGTTCGACCGCTTCCCGCAAGCTCGGCGCCTGCGAGATCCATCTCGCCGACCGAGTTCCAGAACATGATCTACGACCACCCGGCCTTCCCGCCGACCTCAAGCGCGACGATCTACGAGCGGCTGCGCACCGCCGCCGCCGACGAGCGCAAGAGCGAGCGACACCGACGAGCAGTTCTTCTACAAGACGCGCAAGAAGGCGCTCGGATGTTCAAGCGCGAGCTGTGGTGCGCTGCCCGCCGACCGTGCGCGCAGGCGATCGGACACGTCGCTCGAGCAGAAGTTCCGCTTCCTGCATCGATCAGGCTCGCCGCGGCCGATACCCGCAAGGTGGCCGAGCAGCACGCGCCGTTCGTTCCCGATTCCGTTCCCGACGGTCGGATCCACCGTGGCCGGCGGCGCGCGGGCACGAGGACGTGAGTGGTCTTTCGGACTGAGCGAGCTCGAGGCAGCGACCATGACCCACCGCGCCGTCGACGCTGTCGCAGTTCATCGCTCGAGCAGGAGCGCCTCCATCCCAGCGCGACCGGCGAGTTCACCGACGTCTGCTCAACAATCTCGAGCTGGCCGCCAAGATGATCAACCGCGAGGTGAGTGCGGGCGGGGCTGGTCGACATCCTCGGCTACACCGGCAGCGCAGAACGTGCACGGCGAGAAGGTGCAGAAGCTCGACCGTGTTCGCGCACGAGACCATCTACCGCGTGCTCGGGCTCGACCGGACAGCTCGCGGTCATGGCGTCCGAAGAGGACGAGGACATCATCCCGATGCCCGAGGGCCAGCCGGTCGGAAGTACGTGCGTCAACTTCGACCCGCTCGACGGCTCCTCGAACATCGACGCCAACGTCAACATCGGGACGATCTTCTCGGTGCTGCCGCGCATCACCAAGGCAGCGCGGCCAGGCTCGCTCGCCGACTGCCTGCCAGCCCGGACGCAGTCAGCTGTGCGCCGGGCTACGTGATGTACGGCTCGAGCACCATGCTCGTCTACACCACCGGCCAGGGCGTGCACGGCTTCACCTACGAGCCGAGCCTCGGCGAGTTCCTGCTCTCGCACCGCGACATCCGCACCCCGCCCCGCGGCCACATCTACAGCGTCAACGAGGGCAACTACTTCAAGTGGTACGGAGGGCGTGAAGCGCTACGTCGACTGGCTCAAGATGGAGGACGGCCCGACCACGCCGGCCCTACAGCTCGCGCTACGTCGGCTCGCTGGTCGCCGACTTCCACCGCAACCTGCTCTACGGCGGGATCTTCCTCTACCCCGGCGACAGCAAGAACGCCGACGGCAAGCTGCGCGTGCTCTACGAGGCCGCACCGCTCGCGTTCATCGCCGAGCAGGCCGGGGGTGCCGCGAGCAACGGTCGCTCCGCATCCTCGGACGTCGAGCCCCGAGTCGCTGCACGAGCGCACGCCGCTGTTCCTCGGCAGCGCCGAGGACGTGCGCGAGTGCGAGACGTTCGTCCAGGAAAAGCATCCGGCGATCACCGTCGACCGCCGGGCCCCCGCCCCCGTCCCTTCCTCCTCGTCCTGATCCCTCAGGCCGTCGGGCTCGCGCAGCGCTCGCGCACAGTGACCGCGCGCAGCCCAGCGCGCGCGGCGCGCTCGAGGATGATCTCGAGCGCGTCCACGGTCTGCGAGCGATCGGGCTCGCCGAGCGGGCTGCCGTCGTGGAGGATCAGGATCGATCCGCCGCGGAGCCGCGCCATCACGCGCTCGACGATCCGGGCCACGCCCGGACGGTTGCGGATCCTCCGGGTAGAACGTCGCCGAGCACGGACACGTAACCCATGCCGCGGACCTTCGCGGCCTGCCCCGCGTCATGACCCCGAACGGCGGCCGGTAGTGGGTCGCCGGCACGTCGCTGACCTCCGCCAGGGCTTCCGCCGAACGCTCGACGTCGCGACGCCAGATGACGGACGGCAGCAGCGGCAGCGGCCAGTGGAGCGCGCCGTGGAGCGCCGGCTCGTGCCCCTCGTCGATCAGGCGCCGCACCAGCTCGGGACGGCGCCGAATGTTCCCGCGAGCAGGAAGAACGTGGCGCGCGCGCCGTGACGCGCGAGCCGGTCGAGGATCCCGGGCGTCGCCCGCGCGTTGGGCCCGTCGTCGAACGTGAGCGCGAAGCGATCCAGGACGTTCTCGACCCGGCAGAGCAGATGCGCGGTCCAGCGCGAAATCTGAGGTGACTGGAGGACGCTCGACCTCGCCGAGCTAGCGGTGGGACTGCTGCCGGTAGGCGTTCCGCTCCTTGATCGCGAGGTCGAGCATTTCGGGCGGCACGATCGTCCCCGCATGCGCGTGACGAACGCCTCGGTCTCCCTTCTTGAACTCCGCCTCGGCCTCCGGCTTCATGTGGGTGACCGTGAGGCCGCGCTTCTGCATCTCGACCAGCGCGTTCTTGTCCTGGTCCGGGATGATCTTCTTCAGCTTGTCCTCGGCCTTCTTGCACCCGGCCAGGACCGCGGCGCGATCGGCCTCGGGGATCTTGTTCCACGCCTGCTTGGTGATCACGATGCCGCCGACGAGCGGCGACAGCCTCGTCGAGCATGAACTGGTGGTCCGGAACCACTGGAGCGAGAGCGCTCCGAGCGGAACCGTGGGCAGCCCGTCGATCATGCCGGTGTTGAGCCCGGTGAGGATGTCGGTGGGTGAGAGCGGCACCGGCTGGTAGCCGCTCTCCTTCCACATCTGGGTCATCTTGTCGTCGCCCGTCCACACCCACAGCTTGAGCTTCTTCAAGTCCGCCATGCTCTGGACCGGCTGGCTTGGAGAAGAAGTAGACCCAGCCGGCGTGCCCCCAGGACAGCAGCATGAAGCCCTTGGCGTCGAGCCGCTTCTTGAGCGTGGGCTCCATGCGGTCGAGCACGGCGAACAGCTCGTCGTACGACTGGTACATCATCGGCACCGTGAAGACCTCGAACCCGTCGTCGAGCTCGGCCAGCCCGCGCACGGTGAGTGCCGCGGCCTGGAGCTGCCCGATGCGCATCTTGCGCACCATGTCGGGCTCGTCGCCGGCGACGCCGCCGGGGTAGATGCGCAGCGTCACCCGTCCCGCGGTGGCCTTGCTCCAGTCGTCGCCCATGTCGACGAGCGCCTTTTGCCACAGCCGAGCCGTCGGGGACCAGGGTGGCGAGCTTGATGGAGACAGGTGCCGCGGCCGCGGGCCGCGGCGCCGCGGCGCAGAGGACCGCGAAAGCGGTCGCGATGACGACATGCTTGATCTTCAATGGTTCTCCTCGACGTGGGTGGTGTCGGCATCCAGGAACAGGTCGTCCGCGCGCGCGATCAGGTCGCGCGCTCGACGCTGCATCAGCATGGTCTCGAGCCGGTAGGCGGGGATCGCGTTGGCGTCGATCGCCAGCGCCTGATCGAGCACGCGCGTGAACTCCGCGCGATCCTGCTGCTGCACGCAGACGTTCTCCGCCAGCATGACGTAGGGCACGGCCGATCGCCCCTGCGACAGCCTCGACCGCGCGCTGGAAGTGCTGGCGCGCGCGCTCGAGCGATCCGCCCATCATCGCGGGTAACGACTCGAGCACGATCATGGCGTCGTGGAACGAGCCGTATTCGAAGCCCTCGTCGAGCGCCAGCCCGCGGGTGATCAGCGCCTTCACCGACGCGATGTCCGCGGTCAGCTCGGGCCGGTCGCGGCCCACCGAGATCGCCTGACCCCAGGCCGCCGCGGTCCAGTACAGCATCAGGACGTCCTTCTTCCCGAGCCGCGCCGCCGCCGCCTCGGGGTTGGCCACCAGCTCCTCCGAGATCTTCTTGTGGTCGAGCTCGAGCCCGCGGAACCCGTAGCCGCGCGCTCTGAGATAGAGCTTGAGCGCGCGCTCGCGGAGCTGGTTGGCGCGCGCGCGATCGGTGCTCTCGATCTCGTCCGCGTCCGCGTGCACGAACCCGAACGAGTACTCCGTGAACCCGCGGCAGCAGGTGAGCAGGAGGCCGCAGTGCTCGGGGATGATCTGGAGCAGCGACTCCATCGTCTTCAGGCCGAACGGGATCGCGTCGCGGATCAGCTCCGGGTCGTCGTCGGAGGCGTAGACGTCGGGGCCCGAGGTGAGGCTGTTCGCCACGTTCTTGGCCGCGAACTTCTTCAGCGAGCAGCCGGAGGTCGCGAGCGCGAGCAGGGCGAGGACGATCGCGCCGAGCAGTAGGTCCGGGATGCGGCGCGCCGACGCCGGCGTCAAGCCGGATACGGGCCGGAGGAGCCGGTTCGTGAACGCGGGCGACGGCTCAGGGCGAGAAACGGACCGGGACGCAGGTCTCGGAGCTCGGAAGCGGGAAGGAATCAAGGCACGGAAGCTATCGTCCCCGTCCGCGGGCCGTCGAGGCGCGGCGCCGCGTCGGAGAGGCGGAGGCGGTCGCGTTGTCTCGATCCGGCTCCGGCTTTGCTACCATCGCCGGATGACCGACACGGCCGGAGCTCGTCCCCACGCATCGATCGAAACGGCGTCGCCGCCCGAGGTGACGCTGCCCGCCGGGTTCACGGGCGCGGCCGTCGCGTGCGGGCTCAAGCCGAGCGGCGCGCTCGATCTCGCGCTGATCGCCGCCGAGCGCGACGCGAGCCGCCGCCGGCGTGTTCACCACCAATCGCGTCAAGGCGGCTCCCGTCCTGCTCGATCCGGGAGCGGCTCGCCCGGTCCGGCGCCCGCTTCCGCGCGGTGATCGCCAACTCGGGTTGCGCCAACGCCTGCACCGGCGAGCCCGGTCTCGCCGACGACGCGCGCGATGGCCGAGCGCACCGCCGAGCGGCTCGGCTGCCGGCCCGACCAGGTGCTCGTGCTCTCGACCGGCGTCATCGGCCGCCGGCTCGACATGAACGCGGTGGCGCGCGGCATCGATCGCCGTCGCCGCGGCGCGGTCGCCCAGTGCGGCGCTCGACGTCGCGCGCGCGATCATGACCACCGACACGCGACCCAAGACTCGCCGCGGGCAGCGTGTCCGCGCGCGGCGGCATCGATCGCGATCGCGGGCTTCGCCAAGGGCGCCGGGATGATCCACTCCCGCAGCATGGCGACCATGCTCGGCGTCGTGCTCACCGACGCGGTCGCGTCGCCCGAGCGGCTCCAGAGGCGCGCTGGGCGAGGCGGTGCGGCGAGAGCTTCAACCGCGTGAGCGTCGACGGCGACATGAGCACCAACGACACCGTGCTGCTGCTGCGCCTCGAGCGCGCTCCGGCGTCGAGATCGGCGCTGCCGACGTGGCGTCGTTCACCGCGGCGCTGACGGAGACTTGCGTCTCGCTCGCCCGCCAGATCGCCCGCGACGGCGAGGGCGCCACGCGGCTGGTCGCGATCACGGTCGCGGGCGCCGCCGACGAGAGACGAGGCCCACCGGGTCGCGGACGCGATCGCGCGCTCGCCGCTGGTCAAGAGCGCGATCCACGGCGGCGACCCCAACTGGGGACGCATCCTCGCCGCGGCCGGCGCCTGCGGCGTCGCGATCGACCCGCGCGCTCGTCGCTGGCCTTCGGCGCCGACCGACGAGGCCGTGCGCGCTCGTCGATCAGGGCCTGCCGGCCGCCTTCGACGAGCGCGCCGCTTCCGCCCTCCTGCGTCGCGACCCGGTCCTGATCAGACTCGATCTCGGTGCGGGAACGGCGCCGCCACGGTGTGGACCTGCGACCTGAGTGCGGAGTACGTCGCGATCAACGCCCACTACGACGTGACGGACGACGGTCCGCAAGCGTTTCCGGGCCGAGGGCCACCTGGTCGATTCGGGGATCATGAAGGAGATCCTCGACACGATCATCCGCGAGGGCGGCAGCTTCGACATCGCGAGCTTCGAGATCGGCAAGACCAACGACGAGCCCTCGCGCCTCGAGGCCTCGTTCGCGGCGGCGACCCCGCCGCACTCGAGCGCATCGCGCGCCGGCTCACCGATCTCGGCGCCGAGCTCGATGCGGAGCGCGAAGTACAGCTCGAGCCGGCGCCCGCCGCCGGCGTGGCGCCCCCGACTTCTACGCCACCACCCATCACGACACCCTGGTTCGCCTCGGCGCGGGATGGCTCGACGTCGAGGGCATCGGATGGACGGCGTGATCGTGGTCGACCGCGATCCGCCGCGGGCCAGGTACGTCCGCCCGCGCGACCTCGCCGCCGGCGATCGCGTGGTGGTCGGGCTCGAGGGCATCCGCGTCCAGCCGCACTTCGTCGAGCGCGACCGCAGCGAGTTCGCCTTCATGTCGAGCGACGTGTCGTCGGAGCGGGTGGTGCGGATCGCGGTCGAGCGGGTGGCGGCGATCCTGAGGCCCGCGACCGCAAGGTGGTCGCCGTCGCCGGACCGGTGGTCATCCACACCGGCGGCGCCGGCCCGATGTGCCGACTGATCGACGGCGGCTACCTCCACGGCCTCCTCGCCGGCAACGCGCTCGCGGTCCACGACGTCGAGAGCCGGCTCTACGGCACCTCGCTCGGCATCCACGCCGGCAGCGGCGATTCGATCGAGGGCGGGCACAGCCACCACCTGCGCGCGATCAACGAGGTCCGCCGCGCCGGCTCGATCGCGAACCTGATCGCCGCGGGACGGCTCGACGGCGGCGTCATGCACTCGACGATCCGCGCCGGCATCCGTGGGCGCTCGCCGGCTCGATCCGTGACGACGGTCCGCTGCCGGAGACGATCACCGACATGAACGCCGCCCAGGACGCCTACGCGCGCATCCTCGCCGGCGCCGACGTCTGCCTGATGCTGTCGTCGATGCTGCACTCGATCGCCGCGGCCAACATGATCCCCTCGCGCGTGCTCACCGTGTGCGTGGACATCCATCCGCCGGTGGTGACCAAGCTTCAGGGACCGCGGCTCGCGCCAGGCGATCGGCGTCGTCACCGACGTCGGGCTCTTCCTCCACCTGCTGGCGGACGCGCTGAACGCCTAGTGTCGTGACGACACTGCTACTTCGCGCGCGGCCAGAGGCTCGAGACGCGCCAGCGGATCTCGTCGCGAGCGGCGCGGAACGCCTCGAGGCGCTCGGCCTCGGGTGCTGCGGTGGGATCGTCGAGCGGCCAGTGGATGCGGCGCACCTTCACCGCGACGACCGGACACTCGTTCGGATCGCACAGGGTGACGATGGTGTCGGCCTCGTCGAGCGGAACCTCGTCGAGGCGCTTGGCGCGCTGTCCCGAGATGTCGATCCCGGCCTCCTGCATCACCTGGACGGCGAGCGGGTTCAGCTTCGTCGGCTGGGAGCCCGCGCTCCACACCGTGACGCCCTCCGGCGCCATCGAGCGGGCGAAGCCCTCGGCCATCTGGCTGCGGGCCGAGTTGTGGACGCACAGCATGACGACGCAGCGCGGCGACGCGCTGATCACGGCTTCGGGACGGACCGGCTCCAGTCATTCGAGACCCGTCTCTCGGTCGACATCCGGCAATGTCTCCGATTCAGCGGAGGATTGCCACCCGGGAGACGCGCATGGCCGGCCCCTGACGCAACCGCAGCCAGTAGAGGCCCGGTCTCGCGCTCTCGCCGGGGTCGAGCTCGAGCGTCTGCCGCCCGAAGGCGCGGTTGATCTCGTGGGTGAGCACGACGCGGCCCGACGGATCGATCAGATCGAGCCTCGCCCCTCCCGAGCCGGGCAGCGTGAACGCGACCGCGAAACGCCGTGAGGTGGGATTGGGACGCACCGGCTCGAGGGCGAGCCCGGTCGTGGCGAGCGCGTTCTCGGGCGTCGCTCCGGTGGGAGGGCGCGAGACCCGCGCCTCCGCTCCGCCATCGAGAATGTGGGAGGCGAAGATCCGCGGCGAGCCCGCGCGCTCGTCGCGCCATGCGACCCAGGCGCCGCCGACACCGTCCGCGCACACCACCGGAACGGATTCGAGCACGCCGGCATCGCAGACGGCTTCACCGTCGGCGGCCCAGCCCGGCGCGGGCCGTCCGGTCGCGTCGAGGTGCTGGGCGTAGATCATCCCGCCGTCGCGCTGGTCCTGCCACACGATGAAGGCACCGCCTTCACCGTCCGCGACGATCCTCGGGTGCCGCTGCTCGCCGGCGGCGGCGCCACGGCGACACCCTGCTCGTCCCAGCCGGGCGCGCGGGTGCCATCGCCGCCAATGCGCTGGGCGAAGATATTGCCCGCGCCGAAGCCCGACCCGTCGCGATAGTCCGTCCACGCCACGATGAACCCGCCGGCCGCGTCCGAGGCGACGCTGCTGGCCGCGACCGAGTCGCCCTCGCCGTTGCCGAAGTCGATCGTCCCGCTCCGGCTGGAGGATGAGGACACCGGGATCCCTCCCGAAGGCCAGCCGGCTCCGCCGGCGCCCACGCGCTGGGCGTAGATCTGATCGAAGCTGCCATTGCGTTGGTCCTCCCACACGACGAAGGCGCCGCCCTCGCCGTCAGGGACGAGCCCGAGGCGTACTGCGCACCCGACTCGGAGCACAGCGGCGTGCTCGGCCCGACGTCCAGATGAGAGGTGAGCAGATCGTTGGTGGCGTTCCACGGCGTCGTGGTCGAGACCACGAACGCGCCCTGCCGGCCGTCCGAGCAGATCGCCGGCCGTCCGGCGGATCGATCGAGGTTGAAGGTCGACACCGGCGCGAGGTCCGCGCCGTATCGCGCGACCCTCAGCTCCGGACCGTAGTACCAACCGTTGAACTGAAAGGCGAGATAGAAGCCGCCCGCGCCGTCCGGCGCGAGGCTCGGATACTGGGTTCCGTCCTCGTGCTTCTCGGGCTCGAGAAGGGCCTCGAGACCGATCCCCGACGGACCACCCGTCCCCGCCTGCTCGGGCGAGGCGACGACGTGCGTGCGCGGAGGCGACGGGCCTCCGACGATGTGCGCCAGCCAGATATCGCTCCAGTAGCTCGGGTCACCTTCGTCCCAGGCGATGAACGCTCCCTGCGCCCCATCGGCGATCATGGTGACGTGATCCGCGATGACCGTCGACCTTGCGTAAGGTGCCCTGACCGCCCTCGCCGAGTAGCCCGTGATCTGCTGCCCTTCGGCCCGGCCATCGCGCGTCCGCGCGACCGTCGCGAGTCAGATGCTGGGCGTAGAGCACCGGGTAGTAGGGCCGGCTCAAATCGCGCCACGCGATGTACGCGCCGCCTTGGCCGTCCGGCACGATCAGCGGCTGCGAGGCGGGACTCTCGATGGTCGAGACGCGGATCCCCTCGCGCGGGGCGATCGAGATCGAAGCGTGAGCCACGAAAGGAAGGACGAGCAGGAACGGCGCGATCCAGAACGACGACGAGCGAGCGCGCATCATGGCCTCCTGGGGTCGATGGGCCGGGGACGGTCGTCTCGTGGACGGGGTCATTGTACTCCCCGCGCGATCAGGGGTACGAGAACAGATCTCGCGGCCCCATGACGGGCGCGCGGAAAGAGCCCCAAAGGCCCTCACCGGCCTGGGTGGCGCTGTCCTTCTCGCCAGTGGCCGGACCGGACCCACGGGCGTCGCCCCCAACGCCTCAGGCCGGCAGCTGCTGCTGGCGCAGCAGCTCCTGCATGAGCTTCGCGTTGCGCGCGGCCTGGCCGGCGTGGCAGTTGTTGAAGAAGAGGTAGATGCGGCGAGCCTTGTCGGCCAGCTCGGTGATCTTGCGGAGCCACTCCTTCAGCTCGCGCTCGCTGTAGTCGTAGTCGTAGCGATCGCCCTTGCCGCTGCCCCACCAGGTCTCGGCGTTCCTCCCGTGCATGCGGATGTATGCGTCCTCCCGGTGAGCCGGACCACCGGCGGCATCAGCCCGCGCAATCGCGGCTCGTCGACCGAGCAGAACGACAGCCGGCGCTCGGCGAGCCACGCGTCGAGCTCGGGCGTGATCCACGATTCGTGACGGAACTCGACGAACAGCGGCTCGTCGGGCAGGGACGATCGCATCGCCTCGGGTGCGTGCGCGTTTCGGGCCCCGGCGAATCCCCACGGGAACTGGGCGAGCAGGCCGTCGTACTTGCCGGCCGCCTTGAGCGGCTCGATCGAGTCGAGGAACTGCTGGTACAGCGCGGGATCGCGCGCGTGCTCGTGGGTCATCGACTTGTGGAGCTTGACCACGAAGCGGAATGACGGAGGGTCTTCTTCTCCATCTGCTCGATCACCCGCGGCGTGGGCATCCCGTAGTAAGTGGAGTTCACCTCGACGGCGTCGGAGTGGGCGGGTAGTAACCGAGGAAGTCCCTGGACTTGAGACCCGGCGGATAGAACGGTCCCACCCAGTCGGGAAAGGAGTACCCCGAGGTGCCGACGATGACGCGCTCGAGCATGGTGCTCACGGATCGGAGGACCCGCGGGAGGAGCCGTGCCTGCGCGCGTGAGGCCTGATGGCCCCGAAGGGCACGTGCTTCGCGCGGGATCGAGGATGGAGCAACGCGCCGGCGGGAACCAGGCTCGCCTCGCCGAGCTTGTCGCGCATGCGATCGAGCGCTTCGCGCAGCCGCGATCGCCGCCGCGCGTCGTCGAACAGATCGACCGCGGGCTCGGAACGGCTCGTCACCAGATCCGACACGGTCACGCCCACGAGCCTCAGTCGCTCCCCGCTCCAGTTCAGGTCGAGCAGCGAAACCGCGACCTGGAAGAAGCGCTCGTGCTCGTCGGTGTATCCCGCGAGCGCCCGCTGGCGGATGCGGCTCTCGAACCGATGGTTCCTGAGCTTGAGCGCCACCACCCGGCCGCGAAAGCCCTCGCCCCTGAGCCTCCGGCCGACCTGATCCGAGAGCCGGAGCAGCGTGGAGACGAGGAACTCGCGATCCGAGCAGTCCGCGACCAGCGTGACCTCGTGACCCATCGACTTGGGATCCACACCGCGATGGTAGGGCACGAGCGGGGTCTCGTCCCGGCCCCATGCGGCTTCGCGCAGCTGCGGCCCGATGACGCCGAAGGCGCCATTCAGCACGTGAACGGGGGCGCGGGCCAGCTCGCCGACGGTCGTAATCCCGAGTGACCGCATGCGCGTAGCGAGCTGGGGCCCGACGCCCCACATCTGTTGCACTTCCTGCGGCCAGAATTCCTCACGGAACGCCTCGGCATCGAGCGCCACGAGCCCTCTTGGGCTTCCGGAGGCCGGCCGCCATCTTGGCGATCAGCTTGTTCGGACCACGCCGATCGAGGCGCCGAGGTCGAACCGCCGGGCGATCTCGCCCTGGATCTCGCGAGCGATCCCGATCGCGTGCTCGGGCGTCACGTGGCGGCCATTCAGACCGACGAACGCCTCGTCGACGCTGAACGGCTCGACGTCGGGGCTGTAGCGCGAGTAGAGATCGAGCAGCTGGAGCGACAGCGCCACGTACTTGTCGGGTTTCCCTCGACGTATTCGGCCGCGGGACAGAGCCGCCGCGCCTCGGCGAGCGGCATGCCGGCATGGACGCCGAACGGGCGCGCCTCGTAGGAGGCGGCGGTCACCACGCCGCGACGACCGGGATCGCCGCACACGATGACCGGCTTGCCGCGCAGGTGAGGATGGTGCGCCTGCTCGACCGAGGCGAAGAACGCGTCCATGTCCACGAGCAGGATCATGAGGCTCATGTTCATGTCTCGCGGGCGCTCATGGGGCATGACTGCGTTGCTCCTCCTCGACGTATCATCAATACGACTTCGTCGTCGCGCCTTGTCCTGCCCACGATCGCTCCGCGAGGCCGCGAACATGAATTGGCTATTCGGCGGTCCATGCGCGGCTCAGGATCCAGCGCGGGATCCGCGGGTCGTAGCACAGCTCGTAGGTGTCGGTCGCGTTCCCCTCGACCGAGAAGTAGCGCAGCATCGTCTGCCCTTCCCTGCGGGTCCACCGTCCGGTGACCGACCGGATGCGGACCACACGGCCCTTCCACCGGAACCGCAGCGGCTCGATGGCGCCGTTCACGAAGGCCGTGAGGACGTCCACTGGATCGTTGAGCGATTCGAACATGTCGTGTGATCGGCACCGCGGCCCGCACTACTGCACATACGTGCAGGTTGCAAGAGAAATAACCATCCGGCTCCGACCATGAATCGTCCATCCGTCCGGCGCGCTGGTCCGCCGCGGCTCGCGTCATCGGGAACGTCGCGTGATGCCCCAAGCAGTTGCTTGCGTGGCACGGCGACTGCTCAAGGCACTACCACCGACTCGACGGCCCGAGTGCACGTTCAAGCTGAGAAGTGAGCCGTTCGAGGATGACTTCCCCAAGCGGGGACCGGACTCGGGGGTGGGCGGCTCCAAGGATGGGCCGCCCGCCCATCTCTTTACCGCGCGATCACGGCCTTGAGCGAGACGGTCTCGGGTCCCCTGGGTCAGCCGCAACCAGTAGAGCCCGCTCGGCAGCGGACGACCCTCGTCGAGGTTCACGCGATGCGTCCCAGCGCCCAGATCGCCGACGCCGCGCGCACGCACGCGCCGCCCCGACACGTCGATCATCTCGAGCCGCGCCGCCGCCGCGCCGGCAGCGAGAACGTCACCCACACGCGCTGACCTCCGGGATCGGTCACGACGGCATCGAGCCGCGGAGCCTCGAGCGCGCGGCCGTCCGGCGCGTCGAGCAGCGGATTGGGCGTGATCGTGAACGGCGCGTCGCTCGCGTCCCTCCGGCCCGCGACCACGTGATCGATGATCCGGATCGGGCCTTTCCCACCGCCGTGGGCGGATCGGTCACCGTCCACGCGAAGCTCGTCCCGATCTGGTTGCTCGCCACCCGCTCCCAGTGCGCGCCGTCGTCGCGCGAGAGGTCGATGTCGACCGCCACGGCCGCCCCGTGCGTCAGGTGATCGTCCGGTTCGTCCCCGACGGCCACGTCTCTCCGCCGTTCGGCGCGGTGAGCACGATGGCCCCCGGCACATGGGGTGCGCACGATCCCATCCGGACGCACACGTTGGCGCCGCTCGCCGGAGTGCGCGACCGCGAGGTCAGGAATGCCGTCCGCGTTCCAGTCCTGGGCCGTGAGCCCGATCGGAACCGATGCCGCGGCGAATGGCTGCGCGGCCGCGAAGCTCCCGTCGGCCGATCCTCCCACGGTCTCGCCGACCAGGATCGAGTAGGTCCCGGTGGTCTGGCTGTTCGCCACCGCGACGTCGGCGATGCCGTCGCCGTTCCAGTCCGCGATCGCCACGCCGGCCGCGAACGGGCCCGCGGGATAGTCGTTCGGCGCGGCCAGGGTTCCGTCGCCGACGCCTCCCGAGCCCTGGCCGAGCAGGATCGTGAGCAGCGAGGACGCGGTTCCGCCGCGCGTGAGCGCAAGGTCGGCGATGCCGTCCTGGTTCACGTCCGCCAGGGCCATCGCGACCGCGCCGGTGCCGGACGCGTACGACACGCCCGGCAGGAAGGTGCCGTCGCCAACGCCCGCCGCGCCGTGGCCCATGAATACGGATACCGTGCCGATGCTCTGATTCGCGGCCACCAGGTCGGCGATGCCGTCCTGGTTCAGGTCCGCGGCCAGGATCGCGACCGGCCGCGAGCCCGACGGCTGCGACGCGGCGGGCGCGAAGGTGCCGTCGCCGATGCCCGACGAGCCGTGCCCGATGAGCACCGAGAAGGTGTTGTTGGTGCGATTGGCCGTCGCCAGGTCCGTGATCCCATCCTCGTTCCAGTCGCCGGAGCACAGCGCGACCGGTCCTTGACCGACGGAATAGGCGACCGGGGGAGCGAACGTTCCGTCGGCGACGCCGGCCGAGGCGTGCCCGAGGAGGATCGAGACCGTTCCGCTCGTCACGTTGTTCGTGACCGCCAGATCCAGGATCCCGTCGTCGTTCACGTCCACCACCTCGATCGCCGACGGATTCGGACCCCGACGCGAAGCTGGTCGAGGTTCCGAAGGCGCCGTTGCCCGCTCCCGCCGAACCCTGGCCGAGCAGGATCGAGACCGTGCCGCTGGCGAGGTTGTTGGCGACGGCGAGGTCCGTGATCCCGTCGCCGTTGAAGTCGCCCTGCTGGATCGCGCCGGCGGAGGTGCCGCCGGCGTAGCACGAGGTTCCGGTGGGCGCGCACACCGTCACGGCCACCTCGTTGCTGAACGGCGACTCCTCCCCTGCGGTCACCGCGCGCACCTTGTAGTAGTAGGTGCCGAGGCGTCCGCGGTCGGAGAAGTCGGTCGACGTGGTCGAGCCGAGCAGCGGAGGATCGGTGTTCAGCATGATCGGGCTGCGATGGACGTCGTAGCGCAGCACGTCCGGTTGAGGGCTCGGCCCCCACGACAGCGCGGTGCTGTCGCCCGAGAACACCGCGCTCAGGGACGAGGGGGCGGCTGGAACGCGACGGGACTCAGGCAGGCCTCGGCGTGCGCCCGCATGACCTGCATGCACGCCGGATGGAACGCCAGCCGGATGGTCGTGGCCGTCGGCCCGCGCTGGTCGCAGTAGCTCATCAGCGTGCCGCCGCCTGGGGGCACGATCCCGGTCGGACCCGAGTAGCACAGGCCCTCGGCGGCGTAACAGGAGTCGAGCAACGCGCCGGGGCGGCGTATCCGTTGTCCTGCCAGAAGCAGTTCTGGGTATGGAAGGAGTTGAAGTTGTGGCCGATCTCGTGCCCCACCAGGAACGCGTCGAAGGTCGTGGTGTTGGTCGGGTAGACGCTGCCGCCGATGATCGAGCTCAGACCGTAGCCCATCGTGGGGTCGCACAGGACCCCGATGTACCCGACTCCGCCATTGAGGGCGCGCCCCGCCAGCATGTGCGCGGTGTGCCGCACGACGCCGGTCCGGTTGGCGTTCCAGTAGTCCTTGAACTCGTTGAGCCCGGCCTCGCGCGTGGTGGCGACGTAAGGATCCGCGGGCGTGGTCCAGACGTTGAGATAGGAGATACGCAGGTCCACGTTGATGTCGCGCTCGTAGACGGTGGAGACCACGCCGAGGAGCGCCACCGCGTACTGCATCGCGCGATCGATGTCACCGCCGTGCTTGACCGCGAAGAACTCGTAGTCGCACTCGATCGCGATGTCGCACTCGAGCCGTGCGGTGCTCGCGCCCCGTATCGGAGGAACCCGCTCCAAGGCCCGGCGTCCGGGCGTGTCTGGCCCGGCGAGATCGTCGGCTTCGCACTCGAAGTCGATGCCGCGCGGCGGCAGGGCACGCGCGTCCGCGAGCACGTGGAGGGGGAGCGCGCCGACCGCGGCATCCGCGCCGGACGAAGCCGGGCCGAGCAGCCAGCGGCGATCGTCCCACTCGATCACCCCGATGACGCCGCGACGCGACACCGAGAGCACCACCGACGAGCCCGGCCGTCCCTCCACGTCACCCCGGAGGAGCGTCGCGCCGGGATCCCATCGCTCGGGCCCGCGCTCGCCGGTCCGCGTCACGACTGCCCCGGCGTGAAGATCGGGAACGGGCGGAGCCGCGGCGCGACGCGCTCGCCGTCCGGGAACGGCATCACCAGCGAGCCACCCGAGCGCCGGAAGGTGTCGAGCGCTGGACCGTCGACGGCGAGCGTCACGGCGCCGGACGCGGGGACGCCGGTCACCGCAGGCGACACGGACGCACGCGTGAAAACCGGTGGAGAAGCCGCCGCGGGCGGCGATGCCCAAGCCGCAACGACCGCGACCGCGACCAGGAGACCGGCGCTTCCGCATTGGCGTCGTGCCTAGCGGGTCACGATCGCCTTGCGGGTGACGGTCGCGCCGCTCTGCGCGAGGCGCACCACGTAGAAGCCCGCTCGGCACCGGCGCGCCCTCCGCCAGGTTGACGCGGTGCGGGCCCGGCGAGAGACCCGACACGTCACGGACCTTTACGCGGCGCCCGGACACGTCGAGCAGCTCGATCCGCGCCGGCGCGGGCGTCGGCAGCGTGAACGCGACCCACAGCTCCGGTCCGCGGGGTTCGGTACGATCGCGCTCAGGGCGAGCGTCGCCGCACCGGCGAGCGGCACGTCGACCGGCGGGCTCGGCGTGATCCAGAACACCCGATCGCTGGCGTCGGCATGGGCCGGCAGCGCCGCGTCGAGCACCCGGACGCGGCAGGTGGCCGCGGCGGTGGACGGGCTGGTCACGGTCAGGCGAGCTGGGTGCCGGTCTCGTTGCTCGCGACCCGCTCCCAGTGCGCGCCGTCGTCGCGCGACACCTCGACGTTCACCGCGGTCACTCCGGCGCCGCGCGTCCACGCGATGGTCTGCTCGGTGCCCTGGACCCAGGCCTCGCCGCCGTTCGGCGAAACCACCTGGACGGCGTGCGAGAGCGATCCGACGCAGCCGGCGAAGAGCAGACCGGCGTTCTTCGGCGCCGACGTGTGCGCGACGGCGATGTCGGCCGCGCCGTCGAGATCGAAGTCGGCGATCGCGAGGCCCGAAGGGTTCGTCGCCAGCGGCGAACGGAACCGCCGCATCGAACCCGCCGTTGCCGACCCCGCCGCACCCTGCCCGAGCAGGATGCCCACCACACCGGGCGACAGCGCGTTCGCCACCACCAGGTCGACGATGCCGTCGTCGCTCAGATCGGCCGCGGCGATCGCGGCCGGACTGTTCCCCGCCGGATAGGTGACCGGTGCTGCGAACGTGCCGTTCCCGACTCCGCCCGACCCGAGGCCGCGCAGGATGCTGACGGCCCCGCTCGTCACGTTCAGCGCCACCGCGAGATCCGGTGATGCCGTCCTCGTCGAAGTCGCCGGCGACCGCGGTGACGGCGCCGGCGCCGGCGGAGATAGTCGACCGCCGGGTTGAACGTCCCGTCGCCGACCCCGCTCGCGCCGTGGCCGAGCAGGATCGAGACGCTGCCCCCGGTGTTGTTGGTGGTGGCGAGGTCCGTGATCCCGTCGTCGTTGAAGTCGCCGGTGAGGAGCCCGGTCGGCCGCAGGCCGGCGATTGTAGGTGACGCGCGGACCGAACGTGCCGTTGCCCACGCCGGCCGCACCCTGGCCGAGCGTCACCGACACCAGGCCGTTGCCCCGGTTGGCGACCGCGAGGTCGGCGATGCCGTCCTCGTTCCAGTCGCCGGTCACGATCGCCGCGGTGTTCTGGGCGGCCGTGTAGTTCACCGGCGCCGCGAAGGTGCCGTTGCCGGCGCCGATCAGGACCGAGATGCTGCCGCTGGTCGAGCTGTTCGCGACCGCCAGGTCGACGTTCCCGTCCTCGTTCCAGTCCCCGGCCGCGATCGCGGCGGGATTGGCGCCCACGGTGAAGGTGACGGGCGCACCGAGCGCGCCACCGCCGAGCCCGAGCATGACCGAGACCTTGTTGGTGTTGTTGTTCGCGACCACGAGGTCGAGCACGTTGTCGTGGTTGAGGTCGATCGCCACCGGCGAGAGTGTGGCGGCGTTGGCGCTGTAGAACGTCGGGCCAACCTCGCCGCACACGGTGGCCCGTGGCCTCGAGGCTGTACGCCGACTGGTCGGAGGCCCGCACGGCGCGGACGCGGTAGTAGTTGGTGCCGATCCGGCCCGGATCATCGAAGGTGGTGCCCGTGGTCGATCCGATCAGCGTCGGCGCGAGCTGCAGCGACGCGGTGCCGCGATAGACGTCGTACCGCGTGACGCCCGACACCGGGCTCGCGTTCCACGACAGGTCGACGTCGTAGCCGGCGGTCCCGACCGCGATCTGGAGCTGCGGATCGAAGGCGCCGTCCGGCAGGCACTGCTCGGCGATCTGCCGCATCACGATCTTGCACGCGTCGTGGAACTCGAGCCGCACCGTGTTGTTGATCGGGCCGAGCAGGTGGCAGTAGCTCACTGATGGTGCCGCGGTTCGGCGGCAGATACCCGGTCGGCCCGCTGTAGCACGCGCCTTCCGCGGTGTAGCAGGTGTCGAGCAGCGCGCCGGGCGTGGTGTATCCGGCGTCCCCCAGTAGCAGGAATGCGTGTGGGGCGACCCGAAGTCGTGTCCGAGCTCGTGCGTGTAGACCACCGCGTCCCAGAGTCGTGGTCGTGGTCGGGTAGTGGTAGATCCCGTCGAGCTGGGCGACCGCGTAGGCGTTGTTGCGATCGCAGAGCACGCCGATCCCCGGCGATGCCGCCGCCGATGGAGCGCCCCGACGCCAGGAACGCGACGTGGCGCGACACGTCGGTGCGATTGGCCTGCCAGTACTGGACGAACCTCGGCGAGCTGGGCGGCCGTGGTGCCCTGGTTGTACGGGTCCGATGCCGTCGTCCAGAAGTTGAGATAGGAGATCCGCAGGCTGGTGTTCAGGTCGTGCTCGTAGATCGCGGTGCCGGCCGCGGCGAGCGACAGGCATGTCGGGTGGTCGCCTGGCCGAGGTTCCCGCTCATCTTGTTGGCGAAGAACTCGTAGTCGCAGTCGATCGCGACGTCGCACCAGAGCACCGCGCCGTGGTCGTCGCCGTGGGCGGGGCCGCCCGTTGCTCGGGCGTGACGCGCACCGGCGGACGCCCGAAGCGCTCCTCGGTGGCGCAGACGAACGGCGTCGGATGAGCTTTTAGGTCGCTTTCGGCGCCGATCACGTGGGGCGCGATCCCGTCGGCGTCGCCGGCCCGCGCGGCGCGCAGCCGGCGCGATCACGTACCGGCCGCCGGGCGTATCGATCATGCCGAACGCGCCGTCCCGGGACAGCGTCAGCACCACCCATCCGGGCTCGCCGGCGAGATCGCCGCGCAGCACCGTGGCGTCGATGACGAGCGGACGCGGGCCCTGATCCCCGTGTGACCGTGCGCACCGCGCCCGGCGCGAACAGCTCGTCGCGCGTGAGCGTGACGGTCAGGCTGCGCCCGTTCTCGAGCGGCAGCACGACCGTTCCGCCTCCGGCGTCCGCAGGCTCCGGATCGCCGCCGCGTCGACGCGGACCGGCGTGCTGCGCCGGACCGATCGCGGTCGACTCGAGCCTGATCGAGGAGCGGGTGAAGAGCGCCCGCGGCGCTGGCGGAGGCCGCGGCCGAAGAGCGTCGCGATCAGGAGGAGCGCGACGGGCAAAGGCGTGGCGAAAGGCGAATCGGGGACGGCGGCCGCGGGAGACGAGTTCAGCGCCGGGGTGCAGGGCCATGGAGATGCTCCGGTTGGTGCCGTCGCGTGACGGCTAGGTCGTGGCGGTGGCTCGCTTGAGGATCGATTGCCCGCCGGATGACGCTGAGGAACGCGCTACCGAGCATGAGGATCGCGCCGAGCCAGACGAGGTTGATCAGGGGTTTGGTGCTCACTTCGACCGCCAGGACGCTCCCGGCGCTGCCGGTCCGGCCCATCCGGGACCTCGAGAGCGACGCGCCCGGTGTTGGGGTCCACCGAGGCGATCTGCACCGATCCGCCGCCCGGCAGGTAGTCCGGGATGCGGTTCGGGGTTCCGTTGCGCATGTTCATCTCGAGCACCGGCCGGGCCGGCACGGTGCGCCCGCCGATCTCGACCCGCAACCGCGCCGCGATGCGCACGACGTCGCCCATCTGGCGGTCGAAGTCGATGAAGGTGTACTTCACCTGGCCGACCTGCTTGGTCTCGCCCTTGCTGAGCCACAGGGCGTTGGCGGCCGGGTCGTCGCCGACCATCTCGAGCGGCGAGATGTAGACGTCGTGGGTCAGGAAGCGCTCGATGTGGGGCTTCTTCATGTAGCCTTGGTTGTACTCGCTCCAGTACATCGCCGGCGTCGCCTCGAAGCGCGCTCGCGTCGGCGCACGACCGCGATCATCACCCGATCCTTGCCGTTCTTCTCCTTGCGCATGCCGTCGAAGCGCAGCCGGTAGCCGAGCGCGTTGCGCTCCTGCGCCTTCCGGGAGCTGGACCTGCGTCGAGCGGCCGTACTGGGACGACGCGACGATCCCGATCAGCAGCACGCTCACGCCCATGTGCCCGAGGTAGGCGACGCCGTGCTTCCAGCCGGAGCGGAAGCCGCGCACGGTGACCACCGCGTTTGACGGCCAGCGCCCAGGCGGCGCCGAACACCACCGCCGCCGAGATCGGCTGCGCGCACGCCGAGCGCGACCGCGATCAGCGGTCACGACCGCGCCGACAATCATCGACGGCAGCGCGGCGCGCATCGAGCGCGCCCGGCTCCTGCTGGCGCCAGCGCATCAGCGGCGCGATGCCGAGCAGCAGGCCGAGCGCCACGGCGAGCGGCGCGTTCACCAGGTTGTAGTACGAGGTCTGGACGTTCGAGGGCGGGCCGAACAGGCGGGTGATGAGCGGGGCGCTCATCCCGACCGCGGTCAGCGCGCACATCAGCATGAACACGAGCTGGCCGAGCCACATCATCGACTCGCGCGAGAAGTTGCCGAGCGGCTGCGTCGGTCCCGGGATGTCGCGCAGGCGCAGAGCAGCCGTCCCGTAGCCGATCACCGCGATCACGAGCAGGAACGACGAGCAGGAACCCGTTGAGCCCGAGGTTGACGAACGAGTGCACCGAGAAGTCCGCGAGCACGCCGCTGCGGGTGAGGAACGAGGCGTAGAGCACGAGCACGTACGAGGTGACCGCGAGGAAGAAGTTCGTGCGCCGGAGGCTCCCGGTGACGCGCTGCACGAGCAGGCCGTGGAGCAGGGCCGATGTTCGAGAGCCAGGGGATGAACGAGCCGTTCTCGACCGGATCCCAGCCCCAGTAGCCGCCCCAGCCGAGCACCTTGTACGCCCACACGCCGCCCATGATGAAGCCGGTCGCGAGCACGGCGGTCGACAGCACTACCCACGGCAGCGCCAGCTTGATCCAGCCGTCGTACTCGCGCCGGACCAGCGCCGCCATCGCGATCGCGAACGGCACCACCAGCGACGAGAACCCGGTGAACAGCACCGGCGGATGGATGGTCATCCACGGATCCTGGAGCAGCGGGTTCAGGCCCTGACCGTCGAGCGGGACGCGCCGGCCGGCGAACAGTGAGGAACGGCCCGCGCATCACGGTGACGAGGCCGAGCATCACCAGCGGCAGGTTCAGGAAGAACATCGCCGGTCGCGGTGAGCGCGTGACGGACCGCGCATCAGCACCAGGCCGAGGGTGCAGGTGATGAACGCCCACAGGAGGAATGTGCCCTCCTGCCCGCCCCAGAACGCGGCGAACACGTAGTGGCCGGGCATCGCCGCGCGAGCGTGTACGAGGCGACGTACTGGTACTGGAACTGGTGGGTGAACAGGATGCGCCACAGGAACGCGGCGCAGCCGAGCAGCGAGCGCCACTGCACGGTGAAGGCGAAGCGCGCGGTCCGACCGCCTCCTCGCGCCCGCCGCTCGCGGCGAGGAATGACAGCGCCGAGACCAGCGCCGCGAGGAACGCGATCCAGGTCAGCGCCTGCCCGAGGTTGAGGACGCGCGCGGCGACCAGCGCGAGCGCGATCAGCACCACCGGCAAGGTGATCGCGATGGCCCGGAAGATCGTGCGGGAGCTCACGTGGTCGACTTCGCCTTTTCCGTTCTCGGCCTGGTACTTCGGAGGGACACTTCACCAGGAGCTGGTCGGCCGCGAAGCGCTGCTCGTCGTAGTGGCCGATCGCGACCACCGAGCGTCGCCTGATCGAAGTTGCCGGGGATGACGCCGCGATACTCGACGGTCATCACCTCGCCGCTGCGAGTCGCTTGAGCTTGAACTCGAGGTACTGCTCGTCGCTGCTTCATGACGTAGTTCTTGTCCGCCAGCACGCCGTTCACCTGCACCATGCCGGCGGCATGGCGCGCCTCGTCGAAGGAGATGTACGGCGTCACCGACTTCTTGAAGCTGCGTGACGCCGAACACCGCTGGCGATCGCGAGCAGGCCGACCGCCAGGATCACTTTCGCGTTCATGACTTCTCGATCTCCCCGATGCGGCGCTCGAGACGGCAGCAGGTAGACGAACAGCAGCCCCCACGCCAGCAGGGCCACCAGCAGCACGGCAACCGTTCCGCTCACACGCTCTCCCTTGCCAAGGTTTCGATCGTGGCCGACGTCGCTGCGCGCGCGCGCCAGCCGCGCGACGCGCACCCGCAGCGACAGCATCCAGTAGAACAGTCCGGTGAACCCGAGCAGCATCGCCGTGAACACGATCCGGATGCGCGGATCCATGTCGATCTTCCCCGACGTGTTGATGATCGGGTCCGGGTGCAGCGAGAAGTAGATGCGCGGGACCACGAACATGAGGAACGGCACCGTCACGAACGCGGCCACCGAGTAGCACCGCCGAGAGCCGCGCGCGCGTCGCTCCTCCCCTCGATCGCGCTGCGCAGCGCCAGGTACGCGCCGTAGATCAGCATCAGGAAGAAGATCGACGTCTCGCGCGGATCCCAGTTCCAGTAGGAATGCCACACCGCCTTGGCCCACAGCGAGCCGCTCACCGTGGCGACGACGCAGAACAGGAGACCCAGCTCCGCCGCCGCCGCCGCATGGTCGTCGTGCGAAATGCGGCGACGCACCAGGTAGAGCAGGCTGTGGAGCATCGACCACCCCAGCGCCAGGACCGTGATCCAGGCGGCCGGAATGTGGAAGTAGAGCACACGGGTGGTCTCGTCCAGACCCGGGACCAGCGGAGCCCAGAGGAAGCCCGGCCCCAGCGCGACCGCGATCCATACGAACAACAAACGCGCCACGCCATGATCTTAGGGCTCCCGCCGAGGCACGGTCTACTCGTCCCAGAGATGATCGTACGAGCAGGAAACTCGCCGCCAGTACGGCGGCGGCGTAGGCGACGAGGAGCCGCGCTCTCCGCGCCGATGCCGAGGCCCCGACCATTGCGCTCGCGTCCCGCTCACCGCCGCCGCCAGCATGGGCAGCAGCAGCGGCGAGCGACACGCCCGCGAACAGCGCGCCGCGACCGCGCGTCTGTGCGATCACCGCGCCCACCAGCGTGGCCGAGCTCGCCAGCGCCAGCGCTGCCGAGCGAAGCAGGATGCGAGGAACGCCGGCCACGCGCGGCGGCGGTCCGCCCATCAGGACGCAGGAACAGCGGCACCGTCGACCAGCTCGATCGCGATCAGGAACAGCAGGTTGAAGAGCAGCTTGCCGAGCGCGATCGCGGTCGGCGACGCGACCAGCCGCAGCAGCGTGAGCGTGCGGCCCTCGACCTCGCGCACGAACGCGTGGCTCAGCGACGCGAGCGCCGCGAACAGGAGCACCACCCACAGCATCGCCGCGAGCGATGATCGGTGCGCGCGCCGAGCCGGCCGACGGCGAAGCTCACCGCCGTCGAGCGTCGTGATCGCGAACAGCAACGGCGGCGTTCAGTCCGTAGCGGGTGCGCCACTCGCTCCGGCACTCCTTACGCAGGATGGCCCAGACCGCGGCCGCGGAGCTCGATCCTCTGATCGGCAAGCCTCCACTCCCGTTCGTCGTTGGTGGCGATGCATCACGAGACCGCTCCGCCGCTGCTCGATCGACCACGCCGCGCGACCAGCGCGCGGCCCTCGTCGTCCGAGGTGGCTGCCCGGCTCGTCGAGGAGCAGCACCGGCGGCTCGCGCGAGCAGCGCGAAGGCGAGCCGCATGCGCTGCATCATGCCCGACGACAGCGCCTGCGACCCGGTCGCCCGCGCGCGACGTCGAGGCCCGACCCGGGCCAGCGTCTCGTTCACCGCCGCCCGGCGCCCGCGAGCCCGCGCGCCTCGGCCGCGAACACGAGGTTCTCGGCGACGCGCGAGCTCGTCGTAGAAGTCGAGGTCGGGGGCGGCGTAGCGCGATGCCCCGGCGCCGCTCGGCCGGACCGGCGGTAGCACCGGCGAAGGTGACGCGCAGCGCACCGTCGCGTCGGACGCAGGAGGCCGGCGATCGATGCGCATCAGCGTGCTCTTGCCCGTTCCGTTCGCGCCGGTCACCGCCACGCATCCGCGGGCTCGCGATCGCGAAGCTCACGGGCTCGAGGCCGCGACCGGGCCCGTAGCGGTGCGACGCGCTCGACCGCCTCGACCCCGACGGTCTCGACCACGGCCGGTCGCTCGAGCGCCACGCTCACGCCGATGCCTCGCCGACGCCGCTGGCTCGTCGTCGAGCACGCGCGTGGATCTCGGGCAGGATGCGCGCGCGCGCCTCGGCGCGCGTGCCGCGCAGCATCACGCCGGCGGCGTGGGGATGCCCGCCGCCGCCGAGCGCGTGGCCACCGGATCGATCGCCACGCGACCGGTCGAGCGCAGGCTCACCTTGACCTTGTCCGGCTCGACCTCGGAGAACAGCACGACGACGTCGACGCCGGCGATCGTGCGCGGCAGGTCGACCAGACCGTCGGTGTCGGCGCCCGCCAGCCCGTGGCGCTGGAACTGCTCGGGCGCCGCCTCGAGCGCGATCAGGCGCGCCCGTCCTCGAGCACCTCGAGCGCGCTCAGCACCTCGCCGAAGAAGCGCATGCGCCCGCGGTGGCGTGCGAGTGGACCTGGGAGTGAATCTTCTGCGGATCGAGCCGTGAGCCGAGCAGCTCGGCCGCCATGCGGTGGGCGTGGCTGTCGGTGTTCGAGTAGCGGAACGACCCGGTGTCGGTCATCAGCGCGACGTAGAGCGCCTCGGCGGTCGCGGCCGTGATCTCGCCGCCGGCCTCGCGGATCAGCTCGTAGACGATCTCGCCGGTCGAGGAGGCCTCGGGCTCGACCACGTTGACCTGGCCGAAGCCGTTGACGTGCGAGACGTGATGGTCGACCACCGCGATCGGAATGACGTGGCGGTCGAGCAGCGGCGCGAGCCGGCCGATGCGCTGCTGGTTGCTGGTGTCGAGCACGATCAGCGCGTCGGCCTCGTCGAAGCGCCGCTCGGCCAGCTCGGGCTCGAAGGACTCGATCGGATCGGTGGGCGCCATGAACACGAACGCCGCCGGCAGCGGCCGAGTCGTTCAGGATGGTGACCGTCTTGCCGCCGCCGCAGCCAGGTGCGAGGCGAGCGCGATCTCGCTGCCGATCCCGTCGCCGTCGGGATTGATGTGCGTGGTGAGCAGCGAAACGCCGGTGGCGCGCGACGAACTCGTGGAACGCCTGGCGCTGCGGGGTGGTTCCGGTCACGGACGTCCTTGCGGGACAGCGCCGCTCCGGCGCCGCCCTCGGCGCGCGCGGCTTCCGCGACCACGTCGTGCGGCAGCGCGAGCCCGGCGACCTCGCCGAGGAACCAGCGGTGGAACCTGCAGGATCCGCGGTCAGCTCGGGATGGAAGCAGAGGCCGACGATCCGGCCCTGACGCACGCCGACCGGCTCGCCGGCGGGATCGGGATCCGGACGGCGCGGGTCCGCGACTCGCCGCGCGACGATCTCGACGCCCGAGCCGACGCGGCGGATCCGCGGCGCGCGGATGAACACGCCGTGGAACGGCGAGTCGAGCACCGGGGCGACGATCTCGGCGCTGAAGGAGTCGATCTGCCGGCCGTACGCGTTGCGCTCGACCGTGACGTCGATCACGCCGAACGACGGACTCGGCAGCGCGCTCGATCCCACGCCGAGCAGGATCAACCCGCGCAGGTGCCGAGCGCGGGCGCGCTCGCGCACGAACGCCTCGAGCGGCGCGCGCAGCCCGGTGAGGTCGAGCAGCCGGACCATCGTGGTCGACTCGCCGCCCGGCAGCACGATGGCGTCGAGGTCGTCGAGGTCGGCCGGCATCGTCACCCGCACCGGCTGCACCCAGGGCCGAGAGCGTGGCCTGATGGCGCTCGAAGTCGCCCTGCAGGCTCAGCACGCCGACGCGCGCTCGCCGGCGGGCCGGCTCGCGCGTGGCTCCCGGAGTCACGCCGTCACCAACCGCGCTTGGCAAGCAGCTGCTCCTCGGGCAGCGACTGGACGTCGATCCCCTTCATCGGCACGCCGAGGCCCGTGCTGACCTGAAGCAGGATCTCCGGCCGGTTGTAGTTGGCGACCGCCTGCACGATCGCGCGGGCGCGCGGCTCGGGATCGTCGGACTTGAAGATGCCGGAGCCCACGAACACCGCCTCGGCGCCGAGCAGCATCATCAGCGCCGCGTCGGCCGGCGTCGCGATGCCGCCGGCGGCGAAGTTCGGCACCGGCAGCTTGCCGGTGCGCGCCACCTGCTTCACCAGCTCGTACGGCGCGGCCAGGCGCTTGGCCTCGGCCATCAGCTCGCCGTCGCTCAGCGTCGTCAGCATGCGCATCTCGCGGGTCACCGACCGCATGTGGCGCACGGCTTCGACGATGTCGCCGGTGCCGGCCTCGCCCTTGGTGCGGATCATCGCGGCGCCCTCGCCGATCCGGCGCAGCGCCTCGCCCAGGTTCGCGGCACCCGCACACGAACGGCACCTTGAAGGCGTGCTTGTCGACGTGATTCTCCTCGTCGGCCGGCGTCAGCACCTCGCTCGTCGACGAAGTCGATCTCGAGCGCTTCCAGGATTTGCGCCTCGGCGATGTGCCCGATCCGGCACTTGGCCATCACCGGGATCGTCACCGCATCCTGGATCTTCTGGACCATCGCCGGATCGCTCATGCGCGCGACGCCGCCGTCGCGGCGGATGTCGGCGGGAATGCGCTCCAGCGCCATGACCGCCGCCGCACCCGCGCGCTCGGCGATCACCGCGTGCTCCGACGTCGACACGTCCATGATCACGCCGCCCTTCAGCATCTCCGCGAGCCCCACCTTGAGGCGGAACTGCTCCTGCTGGTTCACTGTGACCCTCCTCTCGGCGCGCGCTCCGCGCCGTTCGCTTCCGCGGCGACCGCCGCGGTCCCGGTGCATCGCGAGCCCGCATCCCTCGGCACGGCTCGTCTCCTGGTCAGGCCGCCGACCGCCCGCGCCGCTCGGGCGTCGCGGGACGTTCCAGCGACCGCAATTCCTCGATCAGCGCGCGGCGCGACCTCGACGATCCGCCGCACGTCCTCGTCCGCTCGTCGACTCGCCCAGCGAGAACCGCACGCTCGCGTGCGCGTCCTCAGGTCTCAGCCCCATCGCGATCAGCACGTGCGAGGGACCCGGCGTGGCGGCGCTGCACGCCGAGCCGGTCGAGACCGTGATCCCGGCTCGATCCAGCTCGTGCAGCACGGCCTCGCCATCGACGCCGGCGAAGCACAGGTTGACGATCGACCGGAGCCGCCGGTCGCGGTCTCCGTTGAGCCGCGTGTCCGGGACCGCCGCCTCGAGCCCCGCGCGCAGCGCCTCGCCGCGGGCCTCGAGCCGCGCCGGGCCGTCGCCCTCGAGCCACCGCGCCGCGTGGACCGCCGCCGCGCCGAACCCGACGATCGCGGGCAGGTTCTCGGTGCCCGCCCGCCGCGAGCGCTCCTGGTGTCCGCCGTGGACCAACGGTACCAGCCGCGTGCGCCGGCGCACGAACAGCGCCGCGGCCCCGAGCGGACCGTGGAGCTTGTGCGCGGCCAGGCTCAGCAGATCGACGTCCGGCCGCGGCGACGTCGACCGGAAGCTTGCCCACCGCCTGGACGGCGTCGCAGTGGAACCGCGCTCCCGCGGCGTGGGCGATCGCGGCGATCCGCTCGATCGGCTGGATCGTTCCGGACCTCGTTGTTGACCCACATCACCGAGACCAGCGCCACGTCGTCGCCCAGAGCGGCCGCGAGGCGATCGAGGTCGACGAGCCCGCTCGGTTCGACCGGGACGATCGTCACCGGCGTGCCGCGACGTTCGAGCTCGCGCGCGCGCGTCTCGAGCACCGACGGATGCTCGATCGCCGACACGACGAGACGCCGGCGCGAACCCGTCGCGTCGCCGAGCAGGCCGAACAGCGCCAGGTTGTTGGCCTCCGACCCGCTGGCCGTGAAGACGATCTCCTCGGGGCTGGCGCCCGATCAGCTCGGCGACCCGGGCCCGCGCGTCCTCGATCGCGGCGCGCGCGGCTTCCCGCGCTGCGTGCACCGAGGAGGCGTTGCCGAACCCCGCGGGATCGAGGAAGGGCCGCATGGCCTCGATCACGTCGGGGCGAGCGGCGTGGTCGCGGCGTGGTCCGCGTAGATCTCGCGCGTCACGTGGGCACCTCGACGCCGAGCTGTGGATCGAGATGCGCTGCGCCAGCCGCCCAGCGATCGCGCTCAGCGCCCGCGCGTAATCGCTGTCGGGTTTGTCGAGCACCACCGGACGGCCATGGTCGCCGCCGGCGCGCACGTCGGGATGCATCGGGATCGCGCCGAGGAACGGCAGCGCGAGCGCCGCCGCGCGCGACTCGGGTGAGCCGGAGTTGAAGATCTCGTGGCGGGTGGAGCACTGGGGGCACACGAAGTAGCTCATGTTCTCGATCACGCCGAGCACCGGGACCTGGAGCTTGCCGAACATCGAGATCGCCTTGACCGCGTCCTCGATCGCGACCGTCGACGGCGTGGTCACGACCACGGCGCCGGCGACGAAGGTCTGCTGGATCAGCGACAGCTGGACGTCGCCGGTGCCGGGCGGCAGGTCGACCAGCAGGTAGTCGAGGTCGCCCCAGTCGACGTCGTGGAGGAAGCTCTTGACCGCGCCATGGAGCATGGGCCCGCGCCACACCACCGCCTCGCCCTGGTCGACCAGCAGCCCCATCGACATGAACCCGAGGCCGCAGGCCTCGACCGGATGATCTTGCCCTCGCGCGTGGAGGGCTGCTTCGAGACCCCGAGCATGCGCGGCAGGTTGGGACCGTAGATGTCGGCGTCGAGGAGCCCGACCTGGCGCCGGTGAGCGCGAGCGCGACCGCCAGGTTGGCGGAGACCGTGGACTTGCCCACGCCGCCCTTGCCGCTGCCGATCGCGATCACGTGGGCGACGCCGGGCAGCGCCTTGCGGTCGGCGGTCGGGTCCTTGGGCTTGCGCACGCGGGAACCAGTCTGGATCGCGACCTCGCGCACGCCGGGCACCGCGAGCACCGCGGCGCGGCAGTCGTCCTCGATCTGGGCCTTGAGCGGGCAGGCCGAGGTGGTCAGGATCAGCGAGAACGACACGCGACCGTCCGAGACCGCGAGGTTCTCGATCATGCCGAGGCTCACCAGGTCGCGGTGGAGGTCCGGGTCCTGGACCTGGCCCAGCGCCGCCAGCACTTCTTTCTCCTTAGGAGACATGGATGCGAAAGCCTTTCGCCGCACTCGAACGGCAGTTGGGAACCCGTTAGATTATGGGGCATGTCCGGGCCAGTCAAACCCTTCGGAGCGATCGAGAACGGCGCGCGTGACCTTGCAACCCATTGACCTCGACCGGCCGGCCGCGACACCGGCGCCGGCCCATCACCGGAGCAGCCGCTCCTCCATCTGGATGCGCTCTGGATCCAGGTGACGGGGACGCTCTGCAATCTCTCCTGCGCGCACTGCTTCGTCACCGCCGGCCCGGCGGACGATCGCATCCCGCTGATGTCCCGCGCCGAGGTGCGCGCCCGCGCGGACGAGGCGCTGGCGCTCGAGGTCAAGGAGCTCTACCTCACCGGCGGCGAGCCGTTCCTCCATCCCGAGCTCGAGGCGATCCTCGCCGACCTGCTCGCCCTGGCGCCCTGCACCGTGCTCACCAATGGCACGCTGTTCACGAGCCGCGCGCCTCGAGGAGCTGGCGCGGCTCGAGCGGTCGTCGCGATGGTCGCTCGAGATCCGCGTCAGTCTCGACGGCCATCGCGCCGCCGAGCACGACGCGATCCGCGGACCGGGGACGTTCGAGCGCGCGCTCGACGGCCTCGGCAGCTCGAGCGTCACGGCATGCTCCCCATCGTCACGATCACCCAGACCTCCGGACGAGGACCCGCTCGTCTTCCGTCGGCGTTGTCTCGACATGCTGCGCGCGGCCGGACTTTCGCGCCCGCGGATCAAGCTGCTGCCGCTGTTCCGGATCGGACGCGAGCGCGCGCGCACGCGCGGGTACGAGGCGATCGAGACCTGGCCGACCTCCCGCCCCACGCCGTTCGATCCGACGCCGGCTCCAGTGCGGCTCGTGCCGCGCGGTCACGCGTCACGGCGTGTACGTGTGCCCGTTGCTCGTCGACGAGCCGGGCGGGCGCATGGGCGACACGCTCGCCGATGCCGCGCGACCTTCCGCCTCGCCCACGGCGCCTGCTACACCTGCTACGTCACCGGGATGACCTGCGCCAATGGCTGAGTCGACGCGGCTCGCCGTGTTCGGCGGCGTCTACAGCAACCACCTCGCCCTCGACGCCGTGCTCGGCGACCTCGCGCGCCGGGGATCGGACCTCGCGTTCTGCCTCGGCGACCTCGGCGGCTTCGGTCCGCATCCCGATCGCGCGGTCGCGCGGCTGCGCGAATCCGGCATCCCGACGTTGCGCGGCAACTACGACGACTCGATCGGCCACGCCCGCGACGACTGCGCCTGCGGCTACTCCGATCCCGAGGACGTGCGCTTCGCGCAGATCTCCTACGACTACACGCTCGCGCACACCTCGCCGAGCCATCGCGCGTGGATGCGCGGAGCTGCCCGAGCAGCGTCGCCTCGAGCTCTCGGCCGGCGCGTGCTGATGTGCCACGGCTCGCCGCGGCGGGTGAACGAGTTCCTGTGGGAGTCGGCGTGCTCGGACGCGCCTTCCTGGAGCGGCTCTGCGCGGAGCACGACGCCGACGTGATCCTGTGCGCCCACACCGGCCTCCCGTGGCGCCGGGCGCTGGAAAGCGGACGACACGTGATCAACGTCGGCGCGATCGGGCGGCCCGGCCAACGACGGGCGGCCGTGCGTCGAGTACGCGACGATCGATCTCGACGGCGACGTCGCGGTGTCGTTCGTCACCGTCGAATACGACCACGAAGGCCTGGCGCGAGAGATGGAGGCGGAAGTGCTGCCGGATGAGTTCATCGCGACCATCCGCAGCGGCTGGTGGACGACGTGTCTCGAGAACATGCCGTCGAAGGAGCGGAAGCGCGGGAAGTACTGAGCCCCCTACCTCAATCGACGTCGATGAATCGTACCGGCTCGATGAGGCCAGAGCGCCTCGAGACGTCCGAGGACGTGATAGGGTGAGTCGAGGCCAACCCGGAAGATTGCTCCGGTATTCGTCACCCGGCCCCGAAGGTTCGATTCGAGGAGTGGTCGTCGTTGACGAACAGACTGATCTTGGTCCGGTCTTCGAGATAGTAGGTAAATGCCCGCGCCGTATCGTGCATTCCACCTGCGCGCGTTGGGCTCCTGGAAGGCGAGGTTGTCCTCAGAACCGGCTGTACGCATAAGAGCCAAGGCCTGCGCGAGCCAACGGTCCGCGATCAGGTAGGTGAGTGTGGTCGTCGCGTCCCACACCGTCCCGCCATCGACCTGCTTGGCGGGAAACGCCACGGACCCGGCCATGTCGAGCTGCCATTGGAGTCCCATCGGGCGGTGGAGCTCCGCGCGCGCCGACGAGGACGCAGGATCGTCGCCGGTCTCGCGGCGACTGAAACCTGAGCCCGAGAACGAGTCGACGAGCGTGTCGGACTGATACACGGTAGTCGATGACTCGAACGACGATCGGTCGATGAGGTTGAAGTGAACCGGCGTCGACCGTCGGCCTGACGAAGAATCCGGTCTGTCGAACGACCGACCCCGGCGCATAGCTCTCGCCCGCTCGCTTGAAGGCTGTACGTCGAGCCCGCTCTCCTCCCAGAGCACCGTCGTCGATCAGAGCGTCCTCGACGTCGCGCCAGAAGAACTTGTCGCTCACGGTCGTGGACGACCCGTAGCGCGGCTCGACTGGTGTACAGCGCGGCGAGGCGCTCCAGGTCCGGCGTGAGAGGGCCGCGACAGCGCCTCCCGGTCTCGAGCAATCTCTGCTCGAGGAGCCAGGCCAGTACACTCCCGTCGCGTCGTCGCACCGACCGTAACCGATCGATGCGCCCCCGGACGCCCTGGTAGACGTAGCGCCAGAATTCCGCGTGTGCTTTGTCTTGCCTTCTGATCGCCGGTGGAAAGCCTCGTCGGTCCGGGTGACTGGTGTTGCGGCTCTGAGGTAGCTTCCGGTTCCGCCCGCTCGAACTTCGTAGCCCCAGGCGCTTGCCCCGGGATGGGCTCCGCAACCCGAGCGCGAGCACCCACTCCTCGTTACCTTGATGTTGCGTGCCTTCCAGCTGGAACGAATTAGGGGATCTGGGGTCGGGCCCGTCACTGCTGGCTAGCACATGCGTCGAGCGGAAGGCCTGGACCGAGCCCGAGAGCTGACGCGTTCAAGTGCTCCGAATCCATGACCCATTCCCCACCGAGCTGGAGCGACGCCAGCGCATCTCTTCGGTCCTCCGACCGATTCTCGATCTGATTCTTCGACCGATTGACGGACCCGAAGAACGTCGACGACAGCGAGTGCCAGCGATGCGTCGGAATCTTGAAATCGGAGAATTCGTCGGCGAGGGCGAGAGACGGGAGGAGCAGCACGCAGCTGATTGCGGCCAGCGAAAGCGTTTTCATGGACGACGACCTCCGGGCAGCCAAGGGGAGCGCGCAGGAATGTACACTGTCGCTCGGCGTTCAGGATCCAACAAACGGAGGGACGGATGGCCGATGAACGCATCGTCGTGAACCGGATGGACGGCGGGTTACGACAACACGCTCGCTCTTCGGTCTGGAGCGAATTTGCTTGACTCGTCGACGGTACTCACACGCGGACCCATCGCGAGTACGTGTGCAGCGTCCGCGTCAGCGCTTCAGGAGACATTGGGGCGCACATCGCTCGTGCTTCGTCAGAATTCCGATGATGGCCTACGTTGTGCCGTTTGCTTCGATCTGGGCGCGACGAAAACCCGCGTGATATGAAGAGAGGTTGGGTTGCCCCCGCGACTCGCCCCCGCGGATGGACGGTCATGACTTACTACTCGCTCTCGCATCTCGGCAATCATGCCGTGGCGCACGGACTGACGGCGGTCGTCGCTCGGGATTGTGTGACCGTCGCCGAGATGTTGGCCTACCTGGCCGAGTTCGACTCCCGGAAGCTCTACCTGCCCGCGGCCTATCCCTCGATGTTCGCCTACTGCGTCCACGAGTTGCACCTGTCGGAGGACGCCGCGCTCAAGCGCATCCGTGCGGCGCGGGTGGCCCGAAGGTTTCCCGCGATTTTCACCGAGATCGCCGAGGGCCGGTTGACTCTGAATGCGGTGATCCTCCTCAAGCCGTATCTCCGACCGGAAAACGCCAAGGAGATCCTCTCGGCCGCGGTTCACAGGACTCGATCGGAGATCGAGCGCCTGATCGCGGAACGATTCCCCGCCCGGACCGGCCGACCCGGCTCGAAGCCGTCGTCGAGCAACTGGCCGCGCGGCCAGTTGAGGACGCCCCGACCGATGATCAGAGACCCGAGTCGGCCAGTCCTGAACTGGCCGCGCGGCCAGTTGAAACGCCGGCAACCAAGACCAAGGTCGAGCCTCTTTGCACCCCAGCGCTTCGCATTGCAGACGACCTTGCGTCAGGAAGCGCACGACAAGCTCCGCTACTTGCAATCCCTGCTACGCCACACGATTCCATCTGGAGACATCGCCGAGGTCCTCGAGCGGGCCTTGGACATCGCGATCACCCAGACCGAGAAGCGAAAGTTCGCGGCAACCTCTCGACCGCGACCGGGACGGACCCCGTCGGGAGATCCGCGGCACATCCCGGCCGACGTGAAGCGCCGGGTCTGTAGTGACGGGATCAAGGCCGGTGCACGTTCGTGAGCGAGACCGGGAGCGCTGTCCCGCGACCGAGTCTCTGGAATTCGACCACATCGACCCCGTCGCGCGAGGTGGTCAGGCGACGGTCGATGGCATCCGGCTCCTTTGCCGCGCCCACAACCAGTACGAGGCCGAGCGCGTGTTTGGTGACGGATTCATGAAGGCAAAACGCGAAGAGGCGCGGCGGGCGGCGGCGATTCGCCGCACAGCGCAGTGTCGGACCCCGACGTACCCCACAAGTCCTCGGAGATCCCTCCGGATCACGATCGCGCAGTCGATGACGCCGGCATCGCGGCACGCGAGCGAAAGCTGGACCTGATCACGATGGCGCTGCGAAACCTGGGTTCCCGCGCCGACCAGGCTCGGTGCGCGGCCGAGGCGGTGCGATTGCCCGCCGGACGCCTCGCTCGAGGACTGCTTTCGCGCCGTGCTATCGCGCTCGGCGCCTGGTCCGCGGAGTGATCCACGCCGCGGCACCACCTCCGAGTAGGCGGGAAGTCGTCGCCCCGGCGAAGCATTCAAGAGAACGGCGAGGTCACCGAACGAAGACGGTCCGAGCCACCACGCGGTCTCGCTGCCCTGACGGACGCGCACCAGATAAACGCCGGGCGGGATCGAACGATCGCGCGCCAGCACGACCCGATGTGGACCGGCCACGCATGAGGGCCGAGGCGCAGGTTCTCCACCGCCGCCCGGCAACGTCGGCCAGCTCGACGGAAGCCGGAGCGTCGACTGGCAGGACGAACGAGATGTGGAGCGCCCGCGAGGTCGGGTTCGGCCACGGGGCCGCGAGAGCGAACGCGCCCGCACGGCGCGGCGGCCCGTTCGAGACACCGGAGTTGCCGGCGAGATTCCGCAGCACCGTGATATCGGCCGAATAACCGTTCGCGACGACCAGGTCCGGGTATCCGCTCTCGTCCACGTCAGCGATCGCGACGTCCCACGGATCCCCACCCACGCCGTAGCCACGGTGTTCCCGAAGGCTCCCCGCCAGTTCCGAGCCACACCGAGCACGCGTCGTCGTACCAGGGCAGGATGACGAAATCGAGCTTACCGTCCTGATTGAGATCGCCAGTGGCGATGGCCCGAGGACGGATGCCCACGTTGCTGGTCGGAACCGCGGCGCCAGACAGTGCCGTCGCCGTGACCGGGAAGGTAGGTGAACGTGTCGCCGATGAGCACGTCGAGATAGCCGTCGCCGTTCGCGTCCCCGAGCGCCGCGTGGAGCGTTCGCCTCGGTAGGGATAAGCCCCTCCCGGCAGGAATCCACCCGCGCCGTCGTTGATCAGCACTCGGGCCGTAAGCGTCCCGTATTCGACGACCACCAGATCCGGATACTGATCGCCATTCAGATCACCGGCAAGGGATGACGTAGGGATAGTAGGGTCCGTAGTCCGTGTGTGCGTCCAGGCCCCCGCCTGGCTCAGTGAGGAACACGGAGATCACATTACTGATCGACAGGACGACGACGTCGGCGCGCCCGTCGCGGTCGAGGTCCGATAGCAGCAGAGTCCTGGGTTTGGGGGCCGGATAGTCGGTACGAGCAAACGCGCCACCGCCGACGCTGAGGTATACCGCCACGGTCGCGACGCTGTCGCCGCCAGTCACGACGTCCAGGTGCCCATCACCGTCGACATCGCCGACCGCCAGCGTCTTCGCGTACGAGGCGCCGGCGGGGCTATCGAGCTTCGGGCTGCGCGAAACCGCCGTGGCCATTGCCCGCGAGGATCCAGAGCGCTCGATTCTCCGGATGCAGCCCGACGATGTCCGCATGACCGTCCCAGGTGACGTCCGCGGCCTCGATCCAGAAGACCCCGTGATCGATCGGGATCTCGTGGCGTGCGCCAAACGTGCCGTCGCCGTGTCCCAGCGCGAGCGTGAAGCTCCCGGGAGCGAACCCCATGACGTCCAGACGGCCGTCGCGGTCGAGGTCGGCGACTTGCGTGTAGAGAGGCTGTTTCCATTCGGGACTCTGATCTCCGGACCGAACGATCCCGTCCCCGTGTCCGAGACGGACGACGGAATACCCGTAGCCCATCGCGGTCACGTCGAGGTGTCCATCGTCATTCAGGTCCGCGACCGCGTCTCTCCCGTGAAGCTCGGGCTCGAAGTCGACGCGCGGGGCGAAGGTGCCGTCGCCGTTGCCGTGATGGAAGCTGTTCGCGTTCACGAGATCGGGATGGCCGTCCTCGTCCATGTCGGCGATCGCGATGAAGTGCGAGAACGTGGGGTAGTTCACGGCGGGCGTGAACGTCGGCGGGCAACCCCGGACAGCCGATCGGCTGGCGAATGAGAACGCCCAGCGTGTCGTGATCGTAGGAGTTCGCCACGATGTCGGGTCGGCCGTCTCCGTTCAGATCCGCGGCATTCAGATCGGACACGCGCCAACCGGCATAGTGGTTGGTCACCACGCCCAGCGTCCCGTTCCCGTTTCCGTGCCAGACGCGGACGCTGACGGCTTCGTCCCCGGTCGCCACGTCGAGCAACCCGTCGCCGTCGAAGTCGGCGACCGCCAGGCCCCCGACCGAGATAGTTCGACGTGCCGTAAGCGGCGCCAGGACCGAAGGTCCCGTCGCCGTTACCGAGGTGAATCGTGACCATCGCGTAGCCGCCCGTCACGAGATCGAGCTTCCCATCCTGGTTCATGTCCACCGCCGCCATCGCATAACACCCGGTGGTCGATCGGAACCTGGAAGCGGGAAGAAACTCGGCGCTCGCCGCCCCGCGTCTCACCGCGAGCGAGTCGCCGTTGTTCAGAATGATGTCGACGCGACCATCCTGGTCGACATCGGCCAGCAGCGCGGTGCTATACCCGAACTGGGCGGCGTACGTGTAGAAGTCGGACTGGAATTGGGCCGGCGCGGCCGTCGCGAGGTGCGTCGAAACCGCGCGAGGACGAGGACGGCGAGCGCGAGACTCCGGATCGGGGCGAGTCGATCGGGCAGCATGGCGACCTCCAGGTAATCCGGGGATCGGCCACGAGTGTACACTGCCGCCGCGTGGTCCAGACCCAAGAACACGGAGGAATCGATGGCCGATGAGCGAATCATCGTGAACCGCACGGATGGCGGGCTGTTCGCGCCGCTGTGGCTCGGGGGTGGCTCTTCACCCTCGGCTACCTGCACCTGCACTCTGGTGAAGGCGATCTTCGCGATCGCGATCTGGCCGTACTACCTGGGGGCGTTCTTCGCTCGGCCCTGACGGAGCATTCCGCCGAAAATGCTCGTGGCGAGCGCCGCGGCCCAGCGCTCGCCACTTTTGTGCGGCCCTCCCGCAACGAGCGGTGCGGCCCAAACCCGCTCGCCGCGTCGAGTGCGGCCCTGCGTCTTGTTCACGGCGGGCGCCGCGGCCCAGCGCTCGCCGCGTGTTGCGTGCGGCCCTGCGTCTTGTTCACGGCGAGCGCCGCGGCCCAGCGCTCGCCGTCTTGCGTGCGGCCCTGCTTTGTCTTCACGGCGAGCGCCGCGGCCCAGCGCTCGCCGCGTGTTGCGTGCGGCCTACTTCACCGCCACTTCCGCCGAAACTCGTACACCAGCAAATGAAACGAGAGACGGACGTCGTGGAGCCGATTCGAGACGTCGAGGCATTCATCACGACGACCTCGCGGCGCGGCGGCCGAAGCGCAGCCGCGCCGGAATCATGACGGAACGCATGTCGCATCGATTCGTCTTCGCGCGGGGTGCGGCCTGGCGAAAACAAACGATCCGGTGATCCTGTTTGCGTTGCCGAGAGACAAGCAAGCGAGGAACCCCTGAAAGGGCTGTCGATATATCGGGCGACCTCCTCGAAATCCGAAGAGGGCGCGATGTCGATGCAATCCTTTAGGGGTGGCAGCGCTTTTGGGGGAGCGAGGGCGCGGCCAGTAGGAGTTGCGGTCCGCCTAGTTTCGTCTTCCGTCGTGGGCGACGCAAGAAAAAATAACGCTCCAGCATGACGAGGCTCGTATAGGAGGAGACCCACGGGTCTCATACGCCTCCACACGAGCCACAAACTTCGACGGGGCCGGCATATTCGCCGACCCCGTCCGACATCATCGCGCCGAGCGGTGCGGCCCGAACCCGCTCGTCGCGTCTTGTGCGGCCCTGCGTTGCTTCACGGCGAGCGCCGCGGCCCAGCGCTCGCCGTGTGTTGCGTGCGGCCTACTTCACCACCGCGACCCGCCGCGACGTCACCACGCCCGACGTCTCCAGCTTGATCACGTACATCCCCGCCGCCAGCTGCATCCCGGCGTCGTTCCGCCCGTTCCAGCTCACCATCCGCTGTCCCGCGACCTGGTAGCCGTTGATCAGGTTCCGCACCTGGCGGCCCTGCACGTCGAACACGCCCAGCTTCACCATGCCGCCCGTCTCGAGCGCCAGCTGGATCGCGGTCGTCTGCTGGAACGGGTTCGGGAACGCCGAGCCCAGCGCCGTCTTGCCGACCGGCATCGTCACCGTCTTCGTCACCGCCAGCGACACCGGCTGGTTCTCGCTGTTGCGCGCGTCCAGATGCTGGACCGAGATCCCCGCATCGCCCGCCGCCTTCACCCGGAACGTCACCTCCCGCCACGCGTCCGGTTCCGGCCAGCCCGCCGTTCGCCGTGCCCATCACCGCCACGTCCACGTCACCCGGCTCCGACGACAGCGCGGTGCCCGGGCTCGCCTGACGCTTCAGCAGCTCGCCTTTCGGCCACCGACACCTGCTCCACGATGTTCCGGTCGAAGTTCAGCAGCACGCTCAGGGCCTGATCTCTCCCGTCCCCATCATGTCCACACCGACCGTGAACGTCTGGCCCACCGCCGGCAGTGCCGGCACCGACAGCCGCACCTGATCCGACGCCGCCTTGGCCACCTCGGGCAGCGTGCCCGGCGCGAGCGACACCGACAGGTAGTTGATCGACATGATCACCAGGTCCCTCGAACTGCACCCGGTCGTCGGTCGTCGGCCGGCCGGCCGTGGTCGCCGTCGTCGTCGGACCGACGTCCAGGCACGAGAACGGATCGCTGCTGTGGCTCAGCGTGATCCCGTAGTGCGCGCCCAGGAAGCTCAGGTCCGACGTGTTGACGACGTTGTTGCCCTGGCAGTTGGTGATGCCGTTATGCCAGTCGCCGAGGTGATAGTTGAGCGTCCCGCCGGTCTGGTTCGACACCGTCGTCGCCCCGCCGCAGGCGTCCTTGGCGTAGGCAACGAAGTAGTAGAAGTCACGCGCCGTGGTCTCCGTCTGACTGCCCGCTCGCGGTCACCGTCGTCAGCACCCACGGTGAAGGCGGCGGGTAGCTGCCCGGCGTCGCCGGCGCCGAACCACCGGCGTCGTCGTACTCGGGATAGCTGCCGAACCCGGCGCGCCACGACCTCGATCGAGGTCGCGCCACCGCCGCCCGACCAGGTCAGCTTTGATCTTGGTCGTGCCGTCGCCGTCGTTCCCCGTCGTCTGCTGCACTGCGGTCAGGCCGGAGACAGGGCTCACCGCCACGTCGTCGTTCAGGATCGTCCCGGTGCCCGGAGCCGTCGGCAATCGTCGACGGTCCGGTGTTGTTCGACAGCGTCACCGTGAAGAGCTCGTCCGGCTCGACGCCGCAGTCGGCCACCAGCTGGACCACGACCGTCTTCTTGGTGTCCTTCGGGCCAAACGTGACCGTGCCGCTCGCCGGCACGTAGTCGTTGTTCGCCGTCGTCGCCGACCCGTCGTTGGTCTGGTAGTCGACCGAGATCGGGAAGCCCGACGGCACGTCGAGCGAGATCGAGAAGGTCAGCGGACCGCCGTTCTCGAGCCCTGACGCGTCGCCGATCGAGATCTGCGAGATCGTCCCGTCGTCGTTGACGATCGTGCCCGTGCCCGAACCGTCCAGGATCGACGAGGGCCCGGTGTTCCCCGACAGCACCACGGTGAACGTCCTCGTCCGGCCTGCTCTTGGTGTCGGCGTTGACCTGACCGTGATCGTCTGCTTGGTCTGCTTCGGCCCGAACGTCACCGTCCCGCCCCCGGCACGTAGTCGCCGTTCGCGACTGTCGCCGAGCCGTCCACGGTCTGGTAATTGACCGTGATCGGGAAGCCCGACGCCACGTCGAGCGAGATCGAGAAGGTCAGCGGACCGCCGTCCTCGAGACCCGACGCGTCACCGATCGAGATCTGCGAGATCGTGCCGTCGTCGTTCGAGATCGTCCCGGTCGCCTGGTTGTCGCCGAACGTCGCGCCCACCAGGTTGCTCAGGTTGACCACGAAGTCCTCGTTCGGCTTGTTCTTGGTGTCGCCGCTGACCGCGACCGTCAGCGTCTTCTTGGTCTCCTTCGGCGCGAACGTCAGGTCACCGCTCGCCGCCACGTAGTCGCCGTTGGCAACCGTCGCCGAGCCGTCCGCCGTGGCCCAGTGCACCGTCACCGGGAAGCCCGAGGGCCCTGACAGCGACACCGAGAAGGACGCAGCCGTCGTACCCGCATCACCCTCGACCACCTTGACGTCGCCGATCGCGATCGTCGGCAGCGTGGTGTCGTCGTTGCTGATCGTCCCTACACCCACCGCGTCGCGGGTCGATGGCGCCGCTGGCCGCGCTCAGCGCGACGGTGAACGTCTCGTTCGGCCTCGACCTGGTGTCGCCGTTGACCTGCACTGTGATGGTCTGCTTGGTCGTCTTCGGCGCGAAGGTGACGTCCCCGCTCGCCGCGACGTAGTCGTTGTTGGCCACCGTGGCGTCGTCGCTGTTGGCCTCGAAGTTGAGGTCGGCGACCGCGCCGTTCGTCAGCTCGATCCGCATCCTGTCGATCTGTCCCGTGAACCCGGCCGGGAACCCGCTCGCCGTCTGCGGCGAGAAGAACAGAACCGGCTGGCTCGCGCACTGGCACGCCCGGTCCAGCGGCTGCCCGCGAGGCTGGTGCCGGCGACGAACGTGCTGCAGTGCGGATCGCTGTGCTGACCCGAAGTAGCCGTAGGTCGACCTCGTAGAACCGCAGCCAGTTGCTGCTCGCCGACCGACGTCCACTGGTTCCAGTGTGTTCGCCGGATCGGCCAGGTTCTCCGAGTAGTACGGCTCGGTCGCGAGGCGCACGCCGTAGAAGCTCGAGCCGATCTGGCCCGCATAGCGCTTGGTGTAGGTCACCAGGAACCGGTCATAGATGTCGGCGGTGTGCGTGGTGCCCTTCTGGTCCAGTGACTTGATGCTCGCGATCTCGCCGAGTGTGATCTCGCGACCAAACAGCGACTCGGGCGTGATGTACGCCTCCGACTTGAAGAGGCCGGTTCCGCCGTTGTGCGCGATGCTCCCGGGTCGGATATCCGGGCGCGCCGTCACCGGGCACGCCGTTGACCTGGTTGCCGGCCGGATCACCCGGCGCGTCGGGCGGAAGTACGCCGAGGACGGCGTGATCACCTGGGTTGGCGTCCCATCCGCGGTCGCCCAGTGCACCGTGACGCTGTGCGCCACCGGGTTCGACAGGCTGATGCTGAACACCGCCGGGGTGGTTCCGCTGTTGCCTTCCGTGACCTTCACGTCGCCGATCGAGATCGTCGCCGACGGGTGCACGTCGAGCTTGTAGCTCTGGCTGCCGGTGCAGGTCCCGCCCGCGTCGGTCGCCGTCACCGTGAAGTTGAAGCTGCCGCTCGCGGTCGGGGTTCCGGAGAGGACGCCCGAGGCCGTGAGCGTGACGCTCCGGCGGCAGCGCGACCCGCTCGTCACCGCGAACGTGTACGGCGCCGAGCCACCCGAGGCGGTGATGTTCACCGGACCGTAGGGCTGGTTCACGTCGGCGTTGGAGAGCGTCGGCGGGGACAGCGTGATCGTCGGGCACTGGTCGCAGGTACCGCCCGGCGCCGGAGCGCCGAGCCACGGCGTCCACACCACGAACGAGCTGCCTGACTGGATGCCGTCGGCGCCCGCGTTCGGGTGGACCGGCGGATAGTCCGGACCGGCCGCGCTGTTCCACCAGTTGCAGCCGACGAAGAACGTCTCGGTGCCGCGGTAGACCGCGCCGATCAGGATTCGCGGATTCGACCGATCGAGCCGGCCGGTTGCCCACGAAGTTGTTCCGGTTGGCGTTGTTGGTCTTCGCCTGCCCGGCCAGCATCGAGGTCGTGATGAAGTAGCCCGCGCTGTCGTTGGCGGTGAAGTTGTTGAGCGTGACCTGGTTGTTGATCGCGCCCGCCGGGTTGCCGGCCGAGAACGGGCTGCCGGTGGTGGCGCCGAAGCTGGTCAGCGCGAGCCCCCAGCGCTTGTTGCGATCGAAGGTGTTGCCGGTGATCGTGCTGCTTCTTCGACCGCCCTGCAGGCCGTCGAACGCGCTGTTCTTGAACACGTTGTTGCTGATGACGGCGTTCTCCATCGCGCCGCGGCCGATGTTCGCGCCCACGCTGTTGCCGTCGAAGGTGTTCCCGCTGATGGTCGGCGGGTTCGCGCCGGTCCCAACGTTCCGCCCGCCGTCGAAGGTCAGGCCGTTACCGGTGCTGTTGAGGAAGCAGTTGTTGGTGACCTGGATCCCGTTGCAGGACTGCGGGGCGTTGGTCTGCAGCAGGCTGCCGTTGCCCGTCATCACCGCGCTCTTCAGCTCGTTGCCGTTGATCACCCCGTCCGGGCACCCGCGGTTCAGGATGATGGCCTGGGTCCTGAAGTTGGTGATGCGGTTGTTCAGGAGATTGAGACGGCTTCGTCACCACCGTCGCCGTCGCCACGGCGCCGCCGGAGGAGACCGGGCTATTTCCCAAACCGTTGTTCTGATCGATGGTGAAGCCGTCGATCACGACGTCGATCGCGCTCACCTGGACCGCCGAGATCCCGGGTTGGCGGCCAGGATGATGCTCTCCGTCGCGCTGCGCCCGCAGGCGTTGACGCCGGTCTGAACGCGCCGCGGATCGTCAGCGACTTGGTGACGCTGACGTTCTCCGTGTACGTGCCCGGATCAACCACGATGTGGTGGCCGTTGAGCGTGTTGGGATCGTTGATCGCCGCCTGGATCGTGGTGTAGCCGGTGCGTTGGTGTCGGTGTTCCGCACCGGGAAGGCCGGCGCCGGATCGTCGTTCGAGATCGTGCCCACGCCCTGCGGGTCACCGATCGTGGCGTTGGCCGCCGCCGACAGGTTGACGAAGAAGTTCTCGCCCGGCTCGAAAGGTGTTGTCGCCGTTGACCAGCACGTGGATCTCGCCGAACGAGGTCTTGGGCGGGATCGACAGCGTCCCGCTGGCGGGCACGTAGTCGTTGTCGGCCGTGGTCGCCGAGCCGTCCGCGGTCGAGTAGATGATCGACACCTTCTGGTCGGTGGTGTTGGAGAGCAGCACCGAGAAGACGGCCTGCACCGTGCCGATGTTGCCCTCGATCACCTTGACGTCGGTGATCGTGATCACCGGCTGCGTGTCGTCGTGTTCGAGATCGTGCCGGTGCCCTGGTTGTCCTGGATCGTGGCGTTCACCGCGCCCGAAAGAACGACGCTGAAGTCCTCGTTGTCCTCGTTCTTGGTATCACCGTTCACCACCACGGTGATCGTCGCCGTCGACGTCTTGGGCGGGATCGAGAGCGTCCCGCCGGTGGGCTGGGTAGTCGTTGTTGGCGACGGTGGCCGACCGTCGACGGTCTGGTAGTCGACCGACACCTTCTGGTCGCTGGTGTTCGTCAGGCTGACCGTGAACACCGCGTTCGTAGTGCCCCCGTTGCCCTCCACCACCTTGACGTCGTCGATTGAGATCGACGGCTGTCCGTCGTCGTTCGAGATCGTGCCGGTGCCCTCGAAGTCCGTGATCGTGGCGTTGGTGGCGCTGGTGAGCTTGACGATGAAATCCTCGTTCGGCTCGAACTTGGTGTCGCCGTTGACCACCACCGTGATCGTGCCGGTCAGCGTCTTGGGCGGGATCGAGATCGTGCCGCTCGCCGGCTGGTAGTCGTTGTTCGCCAGCGTCGCCGTGCCGTCGGTCGCGAGGTAGTCGACCGACACCTTCTGGTCGGTGGTGTTGGAGAGCCTGCACCGTGAACACCGCGTTCACAGAGCCCCCGTTGCCTTCCACCACCTTCACGTCGTCGATCGACACATTCGGCTGGCCGTCGTCGTTGGAGATGGTGCCGACGTTCCTGATTGTCGCCGAACACCGCGTTGACCGGGCTCGACAGGTTGACGAAGTAGTTCTCGCTCGACTCGAACTTGGTGTCGCCGTTCACCACCACCGTGAACTGGGCGAATTGCACCTTGGGCGGGATCGTGAGCGTCCCGCTCGTCGGCATATAGTCGTTGTTGAGCCTACCGTCGCGCTGCCATCGGCGGTCTGGTAGTTCATCGTCACGGTCTGGTCGGCGGTGTTCTGACAGGTTGACCGTGAACACCGCGTTGGTGGTGCCCACGCTCCCTCACCCACCTTGACGTCGTTGATGAAGATCGTCGGCACCACGTCGTCGTTATTGATGCGTGCCCCGTCCCTGGGGGTCCGAGATCGTGGCATTCACGGCATTGGAGAGATTCACGAAGTACGTCTCGTTGGGCTCGAACTCGTGTCGGAAACCGTCTGCACGTTGAGAGGCAGGCCTGTTCCGGCTCCGATGTTCAGCGTTCCGCTTCGCCACGACGTAGTCGTTGCTTGCGACCGTCGCCGTTCCATCCACGATCTGGTAATTGACCGTGACGCCACACGCATTCGGATTCGTGAGGCTGAGCGTGAACTGCGCAGTACCACCTTCGGTGACGGCGACGTCGTTGATCGACAGCAACACGCCGCCGGAGGAGGTGCTGCGTGGGATTCGGCGCGCCAGCTGTGAAATCCCCGCTGTTGTTGTCGGTATCCGTGTAGCCGAGGCACTTTCTGAGTCCGACGTCGTCGCGCTAATTGCTGGAGCCGCCCCAGCGCCTTCGAAGCAGTTGGCCGTGCCGTAGCCCGTGAAATCAACGATCGTGGGACCTGTCGGACAACCTCGTCCCGCTCGTGATTATGGTTTGATTGTTGACGAGTGCGACCTTTCCATTCGCCGCAGCCATATCGGTCGTTCCGGTCACATCGGGCGCCGGAAGAACGAGACCGACAGCCCCATTGCTAAACAACTGCACAAGGTAGTAGTGGCCCGGAGCGATGGTGCCGGTCAGATTGGTTCGCAGCCACGTCGTTCCAGCAGTGGCCGCATACTGGATGCTCCAAGCGCTGACGTCCACGGTGGTCGTGCCACGATTGAACAGTTCGACATAGTCGTTTCTGCACGTAGCTCCCAGAGTTGCCGCCAGCCCCGTACACCTGGCTGATCACGATCGTCGACCGAAACCGCCTGCGCCGCCGTCGGCGCGAACGAACACCAGCGCCCCGCGAACGCCACGGCCGCAGAGAGGCGAGCACGAGCCTCCACGCCGCTACTCCCACCCAAAGCCCTGCTTCCGCGGGTGAATCCTGTCAGCCAATTGAACGAGGGGTTCATCGGTCCTCCGGGATTGAATCGAGAAAAAGGTTCGAGGCTATGTGCCAATCGATGGTTTGCCGTTAGGGGGGCTAACATCGAGTCACTGAATGAGCCGTCCCGCGAGCCGCACGCCGAAATTGAAGGATGGCCTGCACCCTTGCCTGAAGACGAGGCGTGAGCTCCGATGTTCTGCAATACCGACGGCCCTGGAGATACGACCAGCCCTGCGGTGCTTCGTGGGGAGCGAAGCGCCCGGAACGCTGAGCGGCCTTGCTGTTTGACCAGGGGATTGGCGGCCTCGCTGTCGAACTCACTCGGAGCGACCAGTGCGGGATAGGAATGGCGCAGTGTCGCTCGGCGCGGCTCACTTCGCAACAAGACAAGCTAGCGTGTCTTCTCTAGATCGATATGCAAAGGTTTCAGAGCCGCAACGCTAAACTAAGTTTCGCGCTGGCTGAACACTCGATCGACTTTCTTATCCGCCCCGGGCGGATCGTTTCATGCATGACGAGAAGCTCATAGCAGGAGACCCACGGGTCTCATGCACCTCCCTCACGAGCCGAAAACTCGACGGGGCCGGCTGTGTTTGCCGACTCTGTCCGACATCTTCGCGCCGAGCGGTGCGGCCCTGAACCCGCTTCAGTCGCGTCTTGTGCGGCCTCCAGTAGCTTCACGGCAGAGCGCCGCGGCCCAGCGCTCGCCCGCGTGTTGCGTGCGGCTCTACTTCACCACCGCGACCCGCCGTGACGTCACTGACACCTGCTCGTCTCCAGCTTGATCACGTACATCCCCGCCGCCAGCTGCATCCCGGCGTCGTTCCGTCCAATCCCAGCTCACCATCCGCTGTCCCGCCACCTGGTAGCCGCTGATCAGGTTCCGCACCATGGCGGCCAGCCACTGCCGAACACGCCCAGCTTCACTCATGCCGCCGGCCTCCCAGCGCCAGCTCGGATCGCGCGATCGACCGCTGGAACGGGTTCGGGAACGCCGAGCCCAGCGCCGTCCTGCCGACCGGCAGCGCGACACCGTCTTCGTCACCGCCAGCGGGATCGTCTGGTTCGAGCCGTGTGCGCGCCTCGAGATGCTGATCGAGATCCCCGCGTCACCGGCCGCCTTCACCTGAACGTCACCTCGGCGATCCGTCCGGTCCCGGCCATCTCGCCGCTCGCCATGCCCAACACCGCCACGTCCACGTCACCCGGCTCCGACGATAGCACCACGCTGGGGCTCGCCTGCTGCTTCAGCAGCCGCCCGCGGCCACCGACACCCTGCTCCACCACGTTCCGATCGAAGTTGAGCAGGCTCAGCGCCTGGATGTCGCTGGCTCCCGACAGGTCCACGCCGACCGTGAACGTCTGCCCCACCGCCGCGCGCTCGCCGGCACCGACAACCGCACCTCGTCGGACACCGCCTTGGCCACCTCGCGGCAACGTGCCCGGCGCGACCGATCCGACGGGTGGTTGATCGACATGATCACCGGGTCCTCGAACTGCACCCGGTCGTCCGTCGTCGGCCGTCCGCCGGTGGTGCTGGTGGTGGTCGGACCGGACGTCCAGGCACGAGAACGGATCGCTGCTGTGGCTCAGCGTGATCCCGTAGTGCGCGCCGAGGAAGCTCAGGTCCGACGTATTGACGATGTTGTTGCCCCCGGCAGTTGGTGATCCCGTCGTGCCAGTCGCCGAGGTGGTAGTTGAGCGTCCGCCGGTCTGGTTCGACCACCGCCGAGGCGCCACCGCACGCGTCCTTGGCGTAGGCGACGTAGTAGTAGAAGTCGCGCGCCGTCGTCTCGTCCGACTGTCCGCTCGCGGTCACCGTCGTCAGCACCCACGGCGAAGGCGGCGGGTAGCTGCCCGGCCGTCGCCGGCGCCGAACCACCGGCGTCGTCGTACTCGGATAGCTGCCGAACCCGGCGCGCCACACCTCGATCGAGGTCGCTCCGCCACCACCGCCCCACGTCAGCTAGATCTTGGTGGTGCCGTCTGCCGTCGTTGCCCGTGGTCTGCTGGAATCGCGGTGTCAGACCGGACACCGGGCTCACCGCCACGTCGTCGTCGTTCAGGATCGTGCCTCGTCCCCGAACCCGTCGGCAATCGTCGACGGTCCGTTGTTGCCGAACAGGTTCACCGTGAACAACTCGCCGGTGCTCGAGCACCGCAGTCGGCCACGAGCGCGGATGGTGATGGTCTTCTTGATCTCCTTGGGCGCGAACGTCACCGAGCCCATCGCCGGCACGTAGTCCGTGCTCGTCCGGTCGAGCCGTTGGCGGTCGAGGTAGTTGACCGAGATCGGGAAGCCTGACGCCACGTCGAGCGAGATCGAGAAGGTCAGCGGACCGCCGTTCTCGAGCCCTGACGCGTCGCCGATCGAGATCTGCGAGATCGTCCCGTCGTCGTTGACGATCGTGCTGGTGCCCGAGCCGTCGAGGATCGACGACGGCCCGGTGTTGCCCGACAGCACCACCGTGAAGTCCTCGTTCGGCTCGTTCTTGGTGTCGGCGTTGACCGGCACCGTGATGGTCTTCTTGGTCTCACTGGGCGCAGAACGTCACCGTCCCGCTCGCCGCCACGTAGTCGCCGTTGGCCAGCGTCGCCGAGCCGTCACGCGGTCGAGGTAGTTCACCGAGATCGGGGAACCGTTCGGCACGCTGAGCGAGATCGAGAAGGCCAGCGGGCCGCCGTCTTCCAGACCGCTCGCGTCGCCGATCGAGATCTGCGAGAACGACGCGTCGTCGTTCGAGATCGTGCCCACGGCCTGTGCGTCACCGATCGTGGCGTTGGACGCCGCCGACAGGTTGACGAAGAAGGTCTCGTTGGGCTCGAAGGTGACGTCACCGTTGACGAGCACGTGGATCTCGCTGAACGAAGTCTTGGGCGGGATCGACAGCGTCCCGTTCGCGGGCACGTAGTCCTCGCCCCCGGTCGCCGACCCGTCGGAGGTGCCGTAGACGATCGACACCTTCTGGTCGGTGGTGTTGGAGAGCAGCACCGAGAACACCGCCTGAACCGTGCCGACGCTGCCTCGGATCATCTTGACGTCGGTGATCGTGATCACCGGCTGGTTGTCGTCGTTCCGGATCGTCCTGACCCCGACCGCGTCACCCAGCGAGGCGCCGCCGCTCGGGTTCGACAGAACGACGTTGAAGGTCCTCGCCGCCTCGAACTTGGTGTCGCCGTTCCACCTGCACCGTGATCTCCGGCTTTCAAGACTCTTGGCCGGGAACGAGAGCGTCCCGGTCGCCGGCTGATAGTCGCTGTTGGCGAGCGCCGTGGACCTGTCGCTGGTCGTGCAGTCGACCGTCACCTTCTGGTCCGAGGGGTTCGTCCATGGTCACCGAGAACACCGCGTTGGTGATCCCGCCATTGCTCTTCGTCCACGTTGACGGTCTGGCTGATCAGGAGATCGTCGGCGGGCGTCGTCGCTGACGATCGTCCCGACGCCCTGGCCGTCCGCGATCGTCGCGCCCACGGCATTCGACAGGTTGACGGTGAAGGTCTCGTTCCCTGTCCGTGGGCGTCGCCGTTCACCGGCACCGTGGATCGTCGCCGAGCTCGTCAGCGGCCGGGATCGAGAGCGTACCGCTCGTCATGACGTAGTCGTTGTTGGCGAGCGTCGCCGAGCCGTCGAGCGTCTGGTAGTCGACCGTGATCTTGTCGCCGCTCGTACCCGAGAGGCTTCACGGTGAACACCATGCTGGTGGTGCCGAAGTCGCCCTCGACCATGTTCACGTCGTCGATCGAGATGCTGGGCGCGGGATCGTCGTTGAGATCGTGCCGACGCCCACGCCGTCGCCCGGAATGGCGCCGACCGGAAGGTTCATGACGAGGTAGAAGGTCTCGTCGCTCTCGCACTGGTGTCGCCGTACTACCAGCACCGTGACCGTCTGCGACGTCGTCCGGGCGGGAAGTTCACGCGTGTTGATGCTCGGATTGTAGTCGATGGCCATGGTCGCCGTGCCGTCATTGACTTGGAAACCCACCTGCACCGGGTTGTCGCCTCGCGGTCCAGCGAGACCTTGAAGACGGCTTCCACCGTGCCGGCGTCACCTTCCATCACCTTGGCGTCGCCGATGCTGATCACCGGCAGCGCGTCGTCGTTCGAGATCGTCACGGTCGCGGAGCCGTCACCCATCGTCACGCCGACCGGGCTGAACAGCAAGACCGCGAAGTCCTGGTCCGGCTCGTACTCTGTTGTCGCCGACCACTTGAACCGTGATCGTCTGCGAGGTTTCCTTGGGCTGGAAGGTCAAGACCCGCTGGCCGCGATGTAGTCACTGTTGGCCGTCGTGGCCGGGGTCGAACTATTACCATCCACCGTGGTGTAGCCGACGGTGATGACCTGGTAGCTGGCATTGGTGAGGCTGACCTTGAGCACCGCGTCGACGGTGCCGGCGTTGCCCTCGATCACCTTGACGTCCGCGATCGAGACCGTCGGCTGAAAGTCATCGTTCGAGATAATGCCGAAGCCTTGCCCGCTCGCGATGGTGGCGTTGACCGGGGAGCTGAGATTGACGGCATACGTCTCGTTGGCCTCGAACTTGGTGTCGCCATTCACCAGCACCGTGATCGTGCCGGTCAGTGTCTTGGGCGGAATCGTGAGCGTCCCGCTTGCAAACTGGTAGTCGTTATTGGCGAGCGTGGCGAAGGCATCGGCGGTCTGGTAGGCCACCGTCACCGTCTGATCGGTGGTGTTGAGAGCGTGACGGTGAACACCTCGTTGATGGTCCCCACGTCCCCTTCGTTCACGTTGACGGGGCCAATCGACATCGACGGGACGGCGTCGTCGTTGTTGATCGTGCCCCTGGCCCTGGTTGTCCGAGATCGTTGCATTCACGGCGTTGGTGAGATTCACGAAGAACGTCTCGTTACCCTCGAACTTCGTGTCGGCGATCGTCTGCACGTTGAGAGGCAGGCTCGTTCCGGCTCCGATGTTCAGCGTCCCGCTCGCCACAACGTAAGTCGTTGTTGGCGGTCGTCGCCGTTCCATCCACGATCTGATAATCGACCGTGACGCCACATGAATTCGGATTCGTGAGGCTGAGCGTGAACTGCGCAGTACCGCCTTCGGTGACGGAGACGTCATTGATCGACAGGAACACGCCCCGGAGGAGGTATTGCGCGGGCTCGGGGTCGCGGGACCTGCGAAGTTCACACTGTTAACATCGGTATCGGAGTACCCCTTGCAAGCTCTAAAGTCGGCAGTGGTCGAGCTAGGTGCCGGGGCGTTATTGCCCGTCCCCGATCCCTCCCTACAATCAGCCGTTGTTCCATACCCAACGAAGTCAATGACGGTCGCACCAAATGGACACCCAGATCCCGAGAGGGAGCCGTTGAGTTGACTAGCGCAACTTTCCCTGCCGTAGCCGACATTTGCGTCGTGCCGATCGCATCGGGCGTGGAAGGCTCAATCCACCGCCACTGCCAGTGCTGGATTCTTGAATTAGATAGTACTTTCCTGGAGCAAGAGAGATATTCGTCAAGGCCGTGACTGTCCAGGTCGTACCCGTAGCCGAAGCGTACTGAACGCTCCAGCCGTTCAGGCTCACGGATGTGGTTCCCCTGTTGAAGATTTCAATGAAGTCATTCGCATACGTTGGGGCAGCGGCACCTCCACCCCCGTAGACCTGGCTGATGACGATATCGGGCGAAACCGCCTGCGCCGTCGTCGGCGCTGAACGAACACAACGCCCCCGCGAACGCCACCGCCGCAGAGAGACGAGACACCAACCTCCCCACGCCACTGCTCCCCTGCTTCCGCGGGTGAATCCTGTCAGCCACTTGATCGTGGGTTCATCGGTCCTCCGGGATTGGATCGGGAAAGGCGTTCGAGGCTATGTGCCAATCGATGGTTTGCCGTCTGGGAGGGCTAACATCGCAGTCGCTGAAGTTGCGGCCGAGCGAGCCGCACGCCGAGGTCGGAAGGATGGCCTGCACCCTTCCCTGAACTCGAGGCGTGAGCTCCGAAGTTCTGCAATGCGACGGCTCCGGAGATCCGACCAGCCATGCGGTGCTTCGCAGGGAGCGAAGCGCCGAACGCTGAGCGGCCTGCTGTTCTGACCAGGGGGATTTGCGGCCCGCCGCCGACCCTCACGGGGAGCGACCTTGCGGGGTAAGGGAATACATTAGTGTCGCTCGGCGCGATTTACATCGCAATGACAAAAGGTGAGAAAGTGTCATCCAGATCGACACGAAGGCGAACTCCAGCGCCGCGAGGCTAAACTAAGTTTCGTGTGGCTGAACGCTCGTTCTTATCGGCCCCAGGGCGGATGAATGTCGAAAAAGGCCGTCGTTTCGGCAGCGTACATGAAGGAATCGGCCTCGCTCGCTCGCCCTCAAGCAGCCCGCTTCTTCTTCTTCGGGGCCTTCTTCTCCCGCACGACCAGGTCGACCTCGCAGTCCAGCACATGAAGGAGCTTCAGGAGCTGGTCGATCGACTTTCGGGCGTTGCTCTGGTCGAGGAGGCGGTAGAACTGCGAGGCTGAAGTTCCAAGCCGTCGGATGATTTCGCGTCGCGACAGGGCACTGGCCACAATGCGCTTCTGGGCCTCGATGGTCAGCCGGTAGAGCAGGGCATCCCTGAGGAATCCTGGGTCCTGGTTGTAATCCAGAACCTGCTCGACGTGAATGCTCCCTGTTCGCCCGAGTCGAGGAGGTACGTGAAGCCCTCGCGAGCCAGCTCCTTGTCGACGAACACGCGGGCGATCGGATTGGAGGGTCCCGGACGAGGGTGGACCTTCGAATACGGCATCGGGTAACGCCCACCGGCCGTCTCGACCTCGAACACTCGCCTTCGATTGTTGTGGGTCACGGAACGAATCTTCGTCATGACGCGAAACGCTACCGCCCGTGGTAACGGTCGTCAATACTTCATCCCTCTCCCCTCACACCTTCCGTAACACCGGCCGGATCTCCGAGAACGCCGCCGGAAACATCAATGTCTCGATCCGGATCCGCGAACAGCGCGGCGTGATCCGTCGGCGCGAATGCGCTCGCGAGCCGCACGGCGTAGTGATCGCGGAGCACGCGCACGTAGTGCTCGACGTCGTAGTTCGCCGGATCGACGCCGTCCGGCGCGTCCGTGACCAGCCCGGCCGCGCCGCCCTGAACGCGGTACACGCGGACCCGCTCGCCCCGACGCCATTCCTGTCGGCCGCCGAGGAGCATCGCCTCGTACGGAAGCTCGCGGCGGCCGTCGCGGGTGGCGTGATACTGCTCGGGCGACTTGGTCAGCCGGACGCGCGAGGCCACCTCGTGGGTCGTGAGCCTCCGCTGCCGCAGCGCCGCCACCGTCTCGACCCAGGCCTCACGGATCCCGGGCACGTCGCCCGAGAGCAGCCGCTCGACCGCGCGCCTCAGGAACCGCATCGCCGAACGGCGCCGCGCGGCTCGAGCGGAACGCCACGCCGCGCAGGGTCAGGCGGCCGTCGTAGCCGAGCAGCGCCGTAGTTCTTGGGCTCGTGCGAGAGCATCGCGGCGTAGCGGCCCTCGAACTCGAGCTGGACCAGCGGCGGCAGCAGCGCGCCGACCTCGGCGACGACGCGCCGCTCGTCGGCCTCGGTCCAACCCTCCGGCACCGCGAAGTAGACGCCGTCGGTGTCGGCCTCGAGCCGCGTCACGCCGCGGCGCGCTCGAACTCGCGGCACAGGAGATCGAGCGTCTCGCGCCCGCGCCGCGTCACCTCGTTGGCGGCGTGGACGTCGGCGAAGCGCGTCAGCTCGCCGCCGGCGGCGAGGTAGCCGTAGGCCGTGTTCACCACCAGCTTCATCGCCGCCGACATCGCCTCGTGCGCGAAGCGCTCCGGCCGATCCGGGCGGCGTCGCGCGCGCGCGGCCGCCTTGGCCGCGAGCCGCCGCTCGACCAGCCGATCGACCAGCGCGAGCAGCGCGCCGAGACGGTCGCGGCGCCGGGCCGATGCGATAGGTGCGCATCAGCGACGGGTAGAGGCTCGCGACGTCGGCCTTGACCACGCGTGCGCGACGCCGGTCGCGAACAGGTGCAGCGCGGCGCCGCGTGGCTCGTGCCGTCGCCCGGCTCGTGCGCCGGCAGCGCGTGCCCCGCGCGGAGGTAGGCGCGCACCAGCAGCGGATCGATCACGCCGGTCGCCGCGCCCGCGTCGGCCAGCCGCTCGTAGCGCCGCGGCGCCATCTGCGCCAGCGCGTACGCCGCGCCGCCGAGCAGGCGCGCGAGCGCCGGCGACCTCGATCGACGTCGGCGGTGGCGTAGCGGCGGACGCGCTCGGGATCGGTGCGGTAGACCTCGTGCGATCTGATCGCCGCGGATCAGCTCGCGCTCCGGCGGCGCGATCCCGAAGTGTCGCGCCACCGCCTTGAGGCCCGTGGCCGGGCAGCTCGCGCGATCGCGAAGTCGTAGCGGCGGACCGCGTCGAGCGTGTCGATGAACTCGCGGCCCGGGAACACGCACGCGGATCTGCGTCGCGCGCGACGTCGCGACGCGCGCGGCGCGCGCGCCGAGCGACGGCGATGCGGCCGAGCCCGAGCGGCACGCCGAGGCGTGCGCGCGCGCCGCTCGAGGAACGGCAGGTCGAAGCCGTGCAGGTTGTGGTTCTCGATCACGTCGGGATCGGCGCGCGGTCACCGTCGCGACCAGGCGGCGGATCAGCCCCGCCTCCGCCGCGTCATCGTGGACCCGTCGCCTCGAGCACCTCCTCCGCCCCTGACGGGATGCCGCACCGCGACCATGAAGATCCGGCCGCGCATCGGGATCAAGGCTCGGTGGTCTCGAGGTCGAACTGCATGCGGCGCAGCTGGTCGAACGCGCAGATCGCGGAAGTAGGTCCGTCCCGACGACGACGAGGTACTGCTCCTCGAGCGGCAGCGACAGCACCGCCGCCTTGCCGAGGTCGCGCACGTGCCCCAGCGAGCGACCGAGCCGCCGCGACGCGCCGCGCAGGCACCGCGCGCGCGAGCGCGCGGCCGTCGGCGGCACTGACACGGAAGCGGAGCCGTCCGGGCCCGTCGAGCTCGCGATAGGTCACCGTCGCGTCGGGCATCGCCTCGGGCGCGAGCGCGCGCGACCGAGGTGCGCGGAGGTCGTCGAGCCGATCGAGCACGAGCCACGGACGGAACCGGTCCCGCTCGCGCACCACCGCGTCCGCGCCGGGCAGCCGGCGCCACACGATACGCGGTGCCCGACGCGTCGGCCCACACCGACACGATGCCCGGGCGTCGGATCCCAGCCCCATAACCACTCGGCGGGATCGGGTCCCGATCGGTGACGGCGTTCACCGGAGCACTGTAGGTCGAGAACAAAGGTGGGGCACTACTCGTCAACGGCCCCGCTTGCCTTGCTCGGTCGCGATCCCCGTCAAGCCTTGGAACTCGACGATGATATCATTTACGATACTCCCATCTCGCCAGACAAGGGCTCACAGTCCCGCGATATTCGCTGCGCTCGCCGTTTCGAATTGACTACGTGAGGGACACCCAACGTGGCCAGACGATCTAGAGACTGGAATGCGGGACTTGCACGAGGATCTCGAGGATCCTCGCTTTGCGCGACAGTTCTTGATGGCGGCGGTCAACGAGGGCGTTTCGCTCCCAGGTCGCGCTTGGCAAAGTGATCCGGGCAGTAGGCCTGGCTGAATTCGCGGCAAGAATCGGGATGGCGAGCCCCAACCTTCAGCGCGCGCTGAATCCGAGGCACAATCCGACGCAGGACACTCTGAACCGTCTGCTCGAACCCTTTGGACTCCGGCTCGGACTGGCCCCGATCGTCAGACGCAAGGCGCACCGCGGGCTTAGGCGTCGCCATGGCTCTGGCACGAGTCAGCTTTCTCGTCCGCAGCTCGCCGCGGATCGTCGGTGAGGATCTCGAAGTAGCGCCACTCCGGGCGGTGCCTCCGGCTCCTGATGATGGTCGGGCTTGAGCACGAGGTCGCCGGTCGCGAGCAGGACCTTCTGCACCTCGGGATTCTGGCGCACCTTCTCGCGTCGTGGCCTCGACGATCAGGCGGTAGTGCTCGCCCGGCGTCGGCGGATCGATAGTCGAAGCGCCGGCCCTCGAAGCTCACCCAGTCGATCTTCATCTTCTTCATGTTCTCTTCCGCGAGCTGTGCCGGCCTTCTTGGCCTCGAGGCTCGTCAGCCCGCGCCACGTGCTCGCGCGTGTACATCCATTCGACGCTGGGAAACCGTCGCGCGCGGGTCGTCCTCGTCCTCCGGGTAGAGCATCATCTGCCAGAAGCCTTCGAGGCTCGCGTAGCGCTGGTCGTGGTACGTGAAGGGCGTCGGCGCGAAGTTCGAGAGCAGCCCGAGCTCGTGACGCTTGGAGAGGATGACCTCGCCCGGCCCGCGCCTCCTGCGGAAGGATCTCCCACGCCGGCGCCCCCTCCTGTGACACCGGCGCCCACCAGTGCGCCGGGTAGGCAGCGCGACTCGTGTCGTCTGGTGCTGAGGCGAGCGCTGGGTCCGACGCCGGCGGTCGCGAACCGTGACATCCCGCGAGGGCGATCACGGTCGCGACCAGGAGGATGGCTCGGTGCATCGGGCGAGATTACAACGGCGCGGAAGGCTCGTCCGCTTCAGATCATCGAGATCGCGTCATTTGCCGGCTCATTGATAGGGGAATACCTTCGGCGTCCTCAGTCGTCCGCAGCTCATCAGGAGGCCGCCATGAGATCCAGATCCATCCTGCCGCTGATCGTCTGTTCCTGCCTGTTGACATCGAGTCATGCTCGCCGCGTACGACAGCGGCTCGACCGGAGCGGATGGCACATTCGGCCCCGCGTCGAATACCACGATCAATCTGGCACTTGCCGGCACCGGCGCAGGATTCGGTGTCTACGACTCCACGCACTGGGCGGTGGTCTTCAACTACACCACCGTCAACATTCCCGCGGGCGTGACGGTTCAATCTCACCAATCATCCATCCGGCGCACCCGTCGTGTGGCTCTGCTCGGGCAATGTTTCGATCGCGGGGACGGTGAGGCTGGTCGGCGCGAATGCAGTATCCAGTGGCGAACCGCTCTTTGCGGAGCCAGGTCCGGGTGGATTCGCGGGGGGGCGACGAACTCTGGACGCTGGTGCCGCACCCGGCACAGCGGGATTTGGCCCGGGTGGTGGACAATACCGCGGCGGCGGCCCGCGACCGGACCTGGAGGCGGATATGGATCGCTAGGCGCCAATGACAACACCGGTGGTGGAGGTGGTGGCACTTACGGGAACGAGGCGGTCCTGCCTCTGATCGGGGGGATCGGGTGGCGCAGGCAACTCGTCGACGGCACAGCCGGGAGGTGGCGGAGCGGGAGGAGGGGCGATTCTCATTGCTTCTTCTGGAACAATCGTTCTTCCATCGTCGGGGTCGATCGTGGCCGATGGTGGGACTGCTGTCGCCTTCAACTTTGGAGAGCGGAGGCGGGAGCGGTGGGGCGATTCGTCTTGTTGCGAATTTGGTCTCAGGAGCAGGTGGCTTGCGCGCAGCGCGGAGCAAAAGGGGGCGGTCTTGCCGGGGATGGAGGCACGGGCCGGATCCGCGTCGAAGCGCCCACGATCGTCCTCGATGACGGCGGAAACCCGCCCTTCACCTCGACCAGCATCCCCGGCCCGACCTTCCCCGACGCGAACGCCCCATCGTTGTCGGTGACGAGCGTCTCCACGCCCGCGGGCAACGTGCCTGTGACGGCCGATCCTCGGGCCGGCATCCGGACCGTGGACACGATCGTTCCCGACTCCGTGGTGGTCCCGGTGACCGTTCACATCAGCGCCTCGAACATTCCGACCGGAACGAGTGTCACCAGTGTACCTCGGCCGAGACGCGGGTGCACGCGACTCCGGTGCTTTCCACGCCGCTGAGTGGAACGCTCGCCTCTTCGGCGGCAACGGCAACCGTGCTGCTCTCTCGTGGCCGGCAGACCGAGGTCTTTCTCAAGGCCAATTTCACGCCCACGTTGTCCGCGCAGAGCGCGCCGGAAAGTCATCCGGCCATGAGGTCGTGGGCATTCGCTCTCGCTGCCGTTGCCGGGGCGATGCTGACGCCGGTCGCTCCCGCCATGCCGGACGAGGCGCTCTCGCGGCCGGTGACGCTGCAAGCGCTTCCGTCACGGTCCTCACTTCAGGTGAGGAGGCGGTCGCGCGGCCGGTGACGATGCAAGCGCTTCCGTCACAGTCCTCAGTTCAGGTGAGAGAGGCGGTCGCGCGGCCGGTGACGATGCAATATCTCCCCGCGCAGCAGGCCCTTCGAGCTGGCGACGCCGAGAGCCGAGCGGCAACATTGCAGTTCCTTCCGGCGCGAAGATCTCCAGCGGCCACCGAGGCCATCGCCCGCGCCTTCACCGTCGGGACACTCGGCGTGCCGCTCGCCGTTCCGAGCGATTCCACCGTCGAGCGCGCACTCTCCTCGGCGCTCCACGGGACCCAGCCCAATCCGTTCCAGCGCGTGACCCTGATCCACTACTCGCTCGCCGAGCGACGCGCAGTGTGTGCGCCGCTACGCGTCTACGATCTGGCGGGCCGAGTCGTTCGTGCGCTCGTGATGGGCGAGCAAGGGGCCGCATATCGCCATCACGTGACGGCGTCGGCGACGCCGACAGCGGCTGGCACCCGGCGTGTATCTCTGCCGGCTCGAGGCAGGAGCATTCGACGAATGCCGGAGAGTCGTGCTGATCGGAAACTGACGGGCGGGGCCAGGCAACCTTCTTTGACCGAGGTCTTGCGGGCGATCGGTCTCTTTCGCCGACACGCCCCCTTGGGAACGAAGTGAACGTCGACGGTCCTGCCCAGGAGCCTCGGCACGATACGCGTCAGCTCGTCCGCGGCGGCTTTGGCGCTCTGGCGGAAGGATCTCGATCAAAGACAGTTAAAGAAGGATTGACGGCGAGCCGACATGCGGTGTAAGATGAGAGTGAGGTGTTGCTCCCGCCGGATCAGCCTTTAGGGCCTCCAGCGGGGTTCTTTTTGTCCACAACGCCCCCTGAGCATGTCCACTCTGCGAGGCTGTCGCCTTTGTGGACGGTCAGAGATCTCTTCCCACGCTGCGCGCGGAGCGCTCGAAGCTGCTCCTGCCCAAACTACGATCCCGTGGCCCCGGCACGAGCCGTCTGTGCCTCGCATGGCTTCGGTCGCGCTCGAAGCGACCTACTTCACACCGGCGTGCCGAAAGCGGCGTGACAACCACGCTGAGCAATACGTAACTGAGAACGAAGTAATAAC
>ERZ1370068.7256-contig-6187_pt1 | contig 64335 bp, 107 predicted proteins | sample MGYA00561227_ERZ1370068 | MGnify/ENA primary metagenome ERZ1370068 (study PRJEB38410, sample SAMEA6850437) | metagenome | study: Metagenomic assessment of the ecological functions of the soil: analysis of the soil microbiota associated with the... | reverse complement strand
GTGTACTTCGTTCAGTTACATATTGCTGCCGATATCTCTTTGACATCCCCGATGATGTTGCGTATTTGAACTGCGCCTACATGTCTCCGCTGATGAAGTCGGCGGTTGAGGCCGGGATGACTGGCCTTGAGCGCAATGATGCGTCCGTGGGAATTGAAGGTGATCACTTCTTTCGGGGCCGACGAGCTTCGTGTTTCGGGCGCGAAGATTTTGGATGCACTCCGGATGATCTGGCCATCGTTGGTTGGCGAGCTATGAGCGCGACCGCCGCCCATAATTTGCCGGTGAAGAAGGGGGCAGAAGAATCCTCGTGCTCGCGGAGCAGTTCCCGTCGAACGCTATTACCCATGGGATCGCGTTGCACGCACGACGGGCGCCGAGTTGTTTTTAGTGCCGTGGCCAGAGAATGGCGACTGGACTGCCGCGGTTTTGCGCGAACTTCGAGACGGCGTTGCGATCGCCGCCTTACCGAATGATGCAATGGACAAGAAGCGGCGGCCTGCTTGATCTTGCCCGCATCGGGAAGCGTGTCGTGAAGTTGGGAACCGCGCTGGTGCTCGACCTGACGCAAGTCGTTGGTGTGTATCCATTCGACGTGAAAGCGGTGCATGCCAGATTTCGCGGTGGCGTCTACGTCACAAGTGGTTGCTGGGACCGTACTCCGCTGGGGTTGATGTACGTTGCGCCGAAGTGGCAGGGCGGCCTGCCTCTCGAGGAAAACTGGATCCAGCGCTCGAACGCGCGGGATTTCTCCTCGTTGATTGTCTACACCGAAAGGGTATGACAGCGGGGCGCGACGCTTCGACGTGGGCGAGCGCGCGAATTTTGCCTTGGTTCGGCCGCCGAAGCGCGCGATCGACGCAGATCCTGGAGTGGAGTGTTGCGGAAATATCCGCGACGTCAGGGCTCAGCAACCAGTGGCTGGCGGACCATGTGCGCGAGCTCGGGTTTACCTGCTCGAGACGAGCCTTTGCGCGCTCCTCATTACTTGTGTCTGCGAGCGGAAGGCCGGGCCCTCGGTGGACTCGTCGAAGCTTTGCCAAGCAGAAAGTGTTTGCTAAGCGTGCGCGGGAGTTCAGGTCCGGATCCGCCGCACGTGTACAACACGCAGGAAGATCACGCACGCGATTGCTGGAAGTGTTGAAGCGTGCCGCCTGAAGAAGCCTTTGAAGAAACACTGCTACTTTGGGTACGTTATTTCGGCACGGCTGTTGACACTAGCGCCGAGCGCTTTCAGCGTGATTTCATGGGCGTGGCTTTGCCATCTTGCTTGCGGTGACCACTCGAAACTACCGCTGTAGTCCACATCGTCCATCCGATGCCGTACTTCTCAAACGAAGTGCGCACATCGGAAATCCACGCGGCGCGGGTCGGCTGGGTCCTGGAAAGCTTCTCGATAGAACGCCGAACTCATTGCAGACCACTGCAACGTTCAACGCTTCGCCCAATCGGCAACCTGGCCAACCTCTGCATCGATACGGGCTGCATCCCAACTGATCGATGCCGTAGCGAGAATCACAAAGAGCCGGTTGATTGCTTCCGGCACGCCCTCGGCCACTGGCCGCGTTCTCGCGGTGGACGGATACTATCCGCTGCACATGCGGCCAATACGAGAACCCCAAGATCGCGCCCTGGTGTGTGAAGATGTGCGGCTCGTAAAAGTGAGTTGTAGATGATGTTCGCGTCGCGCAGGGATCGATGAAGATCAGTTCGTCATCCGCCGACCAGTTTGCGCCGGCGGCAATGATCTGTATGTTGCGGTGCGCCTCGCGGACGGCTGCTCGCGAGTCTTGCCTCGCACGCCATACCAGCGGTAGCGGTCGCGCAGTTCCGGTTCGTTCACTATCTCGAAGAAGACGCGTTCCGGATCAAGAGTGGAAAGATGCTTTAGCGCGCGCCAGAAATCGCCGAACTCATCGACGAATGCGTCGTCCGGTTGAGAGCCATGATTTTCAAATCACTCTCGGGATGAAGATCGATCACGACAGCCAGGCCCTGGTCGAGAATCATCTTGATGGCGGCGTCGAGAGCGGCGAGCGGCTCGGCAGAGATTTCAAATGCATGTCTCCCGCTGAACATGGGTTGCGGATTACGCTGAGCCGAACGTGATCAAACCCATGGACTTGATGAACTCAACTATCCTGCGCGGGTCGTCCATGTTTCAAATGTCTTTGGTGTATCCGCGTGGATCGTAGACTGAGCAAACCACTCGCTCAAATTAATTCCATGGCGCAACCGGGACTGCACGCTGTGCGTGGCGGTATTCGATGAATTCGTCTGTCCCGGCGCAAACAGGAGATAGGAAAATCAGAAATAAAAGCGAACGCGACTCTCCAGGCGAGCTTTGCATTCTTCATGAATTCAGAGATCGGTAACTTTCTCACCCGCTGCCTGGTCGCGGCATACATCGCGTTACAGATTGCCGGAGCAAGCGGAGGAATCGAAGGCTCACCGATTCCGTACGGGGATTCCATGCTGAGGCACAAAGTACGCTTCGACCGCAGGGCATTCATTCATGCGAATGGGTGCGTATTCGTCGAGTGTCGCCTTGCACGACGCGGCCCTGTCGATCGTGATTTGTGCTCGCAAGGCGTTTGCGAGTCCGTACACAATGCCACCCCTGGTTTGCTGCTCGAGAATGCTGGAGTTCACGACCTGTCCACAGTCCGGTGACGGCGACTACGCGATGAACTTTGGCGCGTTGTCCTCCATCGAAATCTCGACGACTTCAGCCATGTACGGTAGAGAAGCATCCAAAGCACGCGACGCCCCGATAACGGCCGGCGACCAAGGGCTTCCCATCCGGCCTTGTCCGCAGCCATTTGCAGAACGGCCCGCATGCGCGCGGATGCCACGTTGCATCGAAGTACTCGGTTTCTTCGTCTTTCGACAAGATGTGCAGCCGATATTCAAGCGGGATCTCTGCCGCTGCGGCGGCCAGTTCGTCAGCAAAGCATTCGCTCGCGAAACCAACCTTGCAACGCATAGACGGCACGCATCCAGGCGGAGCGGTACGGCGCTTTGCGTGCTGCACATCATTCTAGCGACGCAGTTATCGCAAAGGGATAGACAAGGGGGGCTTCATCCGTTCAAATCCGGATCTACACCTCCATCGATTGGATAACCCTTCCACGCGCTGATCGAAGGCGCAACAATTCGATGCGTAAACGAAGTTGGGAATCGGCCCATCCAGTGTCGGCGCTCAGTTTGTGAAAGCTCGACGGACGATATGGCGAATTCTTCATATCGTCTTCTGCGCGTCCACAGAACCTTCACCGGGCCGGTTGATCGCCTTCGAGACGAGCGCGGCTTCAACGGCGTAATCATGCTCCAGTCTTCGCCCGAACCCGCCACCCATGAGTGTGACGTTGACTTTCACTCTGGTCCGGATTTAGACCCAGCGTCTCGTGCGGACGGTGTCGCGGCAATCTTGTGGAACCTGCGTAGGCGCCCACATTTCAATTTTGGTGCCCTGAAAATGCGCTGAGCAATTTCCGGGCTCCATCGGGGCATGCGCCATAAATGGCAATTCATATTCGGCTGAAATCCTGCGCCCAGAGGCCGACGCGACACTGCCGACCGAATGAGGCGTCACGCTCTGTGCCATCGGCAGCTTTCTTCAGGCCATCCATGACAGCGGCGGAGGTCAGGGTCCTTGTTTGTGCCCTCATCCCACGTGACCCTCCAGTGCACGGCGACCTTCCATTGCGCCCCAAACGCTGTCTGCGACGACGGCCACAGGCGTAGTCGCCAACCTCTGCCGACGTAACTAACGCCGCCCACTTTCGTTCGAAGCGCTGTCATCGAAGCTCGCAACCTTTCCACCTAGCACCGGGCAGCGTTCCAGGAACGCGAATTTCATCCCCGGAAGTCGAAAGTCAATCCCGAACTCCGCAGAGCCGTTGGTTTTCCGAAGGTGTAGTCAAGACGCGCAGAATGCGGGTTCCCACGAGTTTGTAGTCTGCGGGTTTTTGAGCGGCACATCCGTGGGGATCGGCAAGGTTGCGGCTTTAGGGCCAACTCTCCATACGTCGCTCTCCGTTTTGATTCGTCGTGAACCACCGTGCCGTTTTCAGCCTTCCACAGGGGTTACGACCGACGCCCCAATTGAGCGCAGCCGCCGAAATGAGCATGGCTCGTGCGGTAGCACCGGCCTTGCGCATTGGATCCCAGGTCGTGCGAATGCTTGCACTGCCCCGGTAGATTGATCGCCGTACAACCGTGCTTGCAGCCGGCCCGCTCGATGTAAAATCTTTTTCCAGTCGGCATCCAGTTCCTCAGCCAGAATCATTCGCAGCGCCGTACGCACGCCCCTGCCCCATTTCTGAGCGAGCTGACGACTACGGTGACCTTATCGTCGTCAGGTGTGATCTTCGGATAAGCGGTTGGGAGAAAACGCGTTGTTCGTTAATCCGTCTCCGGTCGCACCCGTTCCATGCGGCAGAGTAGAACCCGACCACCAGGCCAGCGCCAGCAGCCACGCCAGCAGTCAAAAATTCGCGACGGGAAAGTGGACTCATCGTGCACCCCCGTATTTGCGGCGCAGGCGAATTGCCTTGCGGATGCGCTGCATATGTTCCGCATCGGCAGATGTTGGCCGACATCAGTCCTGTAATTTGCTCCTCAGTCGGCTTGGGGTTCTTCGCGAGCAGAGCGGCGGCAGCCATGATCTGTCCGCTCTGGCAATAACCGCACTGAGGCACTTCTTCGGCGATCCATGCCTGTTGCAGCGCGGATCGTTGACCGATCCAGCGCCTAATCCTTCGATAGTCGTGATGTTCTTAGCCAGCGGCTTGTACGAGACGGAGTTGTGCATGATCCCGTCGACTCCTTCGATGTGGACCGTGCACGCCCACGCATCTCTGCCAGCCGCATCTCATACTTTGTTCCGTAAGCTGCGAGCGTGTGCGCAGAACCCGAGCAACGGTGATGTCGGGAGAAACATCGACCTTCTCTTCACTCGCGATTTACGCAGAGAGATATCGTCATGTCGATTTAGGTCGTGACCTCAGTGAGTGTCTCTCAAATGTCGTAAGCTGCCGTAAAAAGGAATTCGGAACTGTCGAGGGTTGCCAATTCAGCATTTTAATGGCAATCGGATACTGTACGCTCCGGCCAGGAGAGAATCGGCGTCCGATCCGACTTGCGGTTGAGAGGCGCGCGCGGCGGCACTAGGCAGCCAGCGCACTGGTATACACTAACCAGCCATGCTTCACTGGATTCCGCCACGTCCACGGGTACGGCTCGCTATCAGAGATCGCTTTCCCGAGTTACGCGATGCCGGCCACTTTCCGCCGCCCCGCCAACGTACCGGGTGCGGGCGAATTGTCGGCTCGTCAAGTTGGTCTGGGAACATACGCCCGGCGATGCCGACGCCGCAACTGACGCGGCCACTTGGAGTCGATAGCGAGCGCCTTGCGATCCGGTATCAACGTGCTCGATACCGCGATCAACTACCGTCACCAGCGGTCGGGCGCAACATTGGCCGTAGCGATCAACAACTCATCGCGTCGCGCGAAATTAATCGCGATGAGATTCGTTCGTGTGCACGAAGGCGGGTTACCTGGCATTCGATTCCACGGTTCGCCGGTCCTCGGAGCTATTTCACTCGTGAGTACGTCGAGGCCGGGTGGTCGACACATCGAGATCGCCGGAGGTATGCATTGCATGGCTCCCGGATATCTTGAAATCAGATGTATGTTCACGCCGCAATCTAGGACTGGAAGCGATTGACGTCTTTACATTCATAACCCTGAATCACAGTTCGCGGAAGTGTCGCCCGCGAAGTGTTTCGGACGCCCGGCTGAGAGAAGCGTTTGAAACTCTCGAGCAGCAGGTGCACGTCGGCCGTGTACGCTATTACGGAATTAACCTGGAACGCGTTTCGAGCGGGAAAGCGAGCGCGATTATATCAATCTCTCTGCACAGTCGAGGTGCTGGCTCGCCGAGGCCGGAGGCACGAATCGATCACTTCCGATTCGTGCAGTTGCCGTTCAATCTTGCGATGCCGAGGCATTTGCCTGGCGATATCGCGACGGCGATGGAAAGAAGTCGCTTTGTGCATGCGGCGAGCCAGCTGGTATCGCCGTCATGGGCAGCGCGCGCGCTCTACCAGGGACACCTCACAAAAGGTATGACCCGAATTCGTAGCTAACATTTTGGGCATGAGCACTGACACGGAGAATCGATTCAGTTTGCTCGCTCTGCTCCGGGCATCGCGTCAGCGTTAGTTGGGATGGGAAAGTCACACGTTGCCGGCCAACCTGAAACCTGCGATGACGCCGCGCGCCTGAGGACGAATGCTTCGGTTGTTCCGGAAAAATAAATTTGAAAAACGGAGTGCCGACTCGCCTACTTCATTGCCGCGGCCTTGACTGGGCCAGCGCGGCTGTTTCGGTAGCAGGATTTTCCTTCTGAATCTGTTCGTAAATGTGTTCGCTTCGAGCGGTCGCTGTTGCTTGTCGAGATACAAGGCCCGCAAGTTCGAACTGTACGCTCACGCTGCTCCACGGCGTTGGTCGGCTTCTCCATCAGATTCTTGTAAAGATCGATCGCCTCGTAGTGTCTTTCTTGTCTTTGCTGTAAACCGATGCGGCGCGCGAATTTAGCCAACGATGAAAGATCGCTGTTGTAAACCGATGCAACCTCATTCAAGTTTTTTTCCTCGGCGGCGGCAAAGGTCGCCGAGATTCGCCGCGAAACGCCGAGGAGATAGCGAGCGACGTCGGCACTCGGCAGTATGCGGAATGCTGTCGACGATGTCCTGATACTGTTTGCGGGCCGCGGTGTCGCGTTCATTCGACGAAGCAAACTCGAAGGAATCCCGGGGTTGGGGTGGCATGTTGGCCGGCCGAATCAGGGTCTCATCATCTTTGCCAACCCTGCGCCCAGAGCAAGGCTCGCCTTCTCATCCTGCAGGCCGATGTAGTACACAGATCCGGCAACAATGCCAGTATCACGGCCGCTGCGATGGCAATCCAAACGATGGGCGAGCGGTGCTGGACGGTCCAGTCGGCCGCACCACCATAGTGGCTCCGGCTGAATTCCGTCGTCGCTTCAAAGAATGTCGGGTTTCTGCGCGCACGGTTCGCTTCTAGATTCAACGGTAGATTGGCAATTTCTCAGTGTAGCAGGGCAAAAATGCGAGCGTCAACAGCGCCGACAATTCTGCGCTAACGCTAGTTTCCGGTCAAAAAAACCGCCATCTTGTGATGGCGGTGTCAGGATTCGAATTCAACTTGCTAGTGGGTAGCCTGCTCCAGTTCGCCTGTTTTCGGCTTCTCCTGGCACTCGATGCAATGGCGGGTCAGGGCACTACGCTTCCAGGCGTTTGGCGTTGAGTTCTTTCCGCACGATGGACGCATTCACCGAACGTTCTTCACGTGAATCGTCCCAATGCGCCATCCACCATTTGCAGAAGTTGCCGATCGTTGCTTTGCGAGAACAGAACTCCTTGGTATAGAATTTGCGGCGCGGTCCGCAATGTCCTGCCGCCGAGTCTCATCCGCTGTCCGGCAGTCCTGTTCATTTCGAACAACCGTTCGTCTCAGCTCTTGCTGTCGAGTTTCGAGTTTCTTCTTAAATGTTTCCAGTTTCTTTTATCCATGAATGTCTGCTCCGGTATAAAGACACACGCCCAGAGCTTCTCTGGCGTTAGGCAAACCGAAATCATATGCGCTCAATTTGAGAGCGCGTCAACTGCCGGAGGAAGGTTGCGTGGCAGCCGCTCTTACCGAGGTAACGGCTCAGGCATATTGGTGAGGGCGTAGGCGCGAGCACCGCCATGGCGGCGGCATTTTCTCGCAACTCGCCAGGATCGACCTTGTCCAGTCGTGTCAGCGGCGGTGTGGTGATAATATGAAGTAGGTCAGGCCTTCCTGCATCACCCAAAGGTGGGGACACCCGCTTTTGACATTTCGGTCACATCGGCGCCGGGCTGAAATTGGTGGGCTTCATCGAGGTTCGCGCCAAACGTCCGCAAGACTTCCTGAACAAGGTTCAAGCAACGGCAGCGCCGCACCTGGGCTAACTTTGGCGTTGAATCGAGCGGATGTTCGGCTCCTGATCGCTTTCAATGGCGCCTACGCAATTTGCAAAATCCGAGCCGTGCGCTTTGCGTATGCTGAATGTCCTGCGCCGCCATTCTCTTCATCCATCCATGCAATGACACGAAGAGTGCGCTTTGGGACCAGATTCAGTTCTCTTCATCAGGTGTCCAGTCTCCATAGCGATCGCAACGCCGGCGGCGTCGTCGATCGCACCGAGTGGCCGAGATCCCATGAGTCAGATGGCCAGAAACAACCACTACTTGTTCTGGGTGCTCCGGAACCTTCCACTCTGCGATTACAGTTGCGGCTGGTGACGTCCGGCAAACGCTGCGGCGTCAACGTCAGGTGCATGCGCACTGCGGACCTCTCTCGCCAGGTGTGCGATGAGAGAGGCATCCTCCGTCGTAACTGCGCCCGCGGATTCCGGCTTCGTCACTCCAACCCGTGTGAGAGCAGTCGAAAATCTGCGCCGCCAACCGAACGCACAAGTGACGCGACTGCACCCAGCTGCGCTGCGGCTTTCTGCGCCGTCCCCGCGATAGATGACAGCCTCGCCATATGCTTCGAGCGAATTTCCTGCTGCTGCCTTGCGTTTGTCGAAGGGCACGTCAAACAGAACAATCTTGCCGGCGTACTCGATCCCGGCCCAACTTCCGTCAACGCATCAAAGCTGTTGACCACGACGGAGGTCAGCGGTGATTCCGCTTGCCCCGGTGGAGGCGTCATTGCCGAGCGCTGTCAAAACGATCTTGTGGTGATTCCGTCAGACTGGCCGGGAAAGGCCACCAGTTCTGCAGTCCTCGACGCCACGCACCCAATGCGGCACTGGACCTCTTCGAGTTTGACGTCGAGTCCTGGCGCGCGTAGTTCCGCTGCGACGTAGCTCACAGCTTTTGCGGCCTGCGCAGAACCGCTAGGGCGCGCGCCGATATTTTCGGTTAAATAGGTCACCCGGTCATATGCGTAATTGTCTTCAAGCGCGGCATCGCGCAGGGTGGTCAACTCTTGAATAAGTTGAGAGGGAAACGGTGGGTCGGACCATGTTTCTTGGCATCTTGAGCTTTGCATTTAGGAGGACTGGAAAGACGGCAACCAGGAGGGCAAGCTCCCGGCACAGCATGTGGCGAGGGTATCGAAGGTTCGTGGAGTGTCGTTCCAGTGTAGAGGATTCATTCTGAGTCGCAAGCAAACCGGCACAAAAAAGGTGGCCCCTTATGGGGCCACAGTTTAAAGAGGCAAAGAAGGAAGGATGTCAGGGGAAGAGCAAGGCGGTGCCATTCCGGCAACCAGAACGGCGAGTCGAGAGATGTCGAGGATTTTGGAAGAGTGAAACTCATCACTGTGGCTGCGGCCTCTTTGGTGAATAGCGAAAGTGCACTTGCTGAGCCAAAACTCCTAGTCACAAGGCCATGTGACATCGCGGGCTCTGAAGCCGTTGTATCTGATGCGGTTACCTCCACCGACTTGGGCAGGGACCAGCGAATCACAGGCTGCTCACGCGCAGGGAGCAGCTGCAGAATCCTGCACATTCGGTGCACGCCGATACTTTCCATCGCCCAAGAAAAAAGCCTCCCGCGGAAACGGAGGCTGCTCAAAGAGTTACTTTAGAAACCTAACTGTGGCCTGCGACGGTTCGCAGCTTTCCGGGCATGAAATGGTAAGGCGGCCACGGACCACTAATGACCAGCTCACAGTTCTTTAGCCTGCTTGGCCGCGGTCGTACAGCGGTTTTGATATTTCTCTATGGATTTGGAGTCAATCAGGTGGGCGATATCAAGCAGCATTCCGTCGGCATCCACTTTCTTGCAGCTCACTTCTTCTTCTAGTGGATTGAACGGTTTATGCACTTGTACGGACAACGCCGCGCCTTGGTCTGACGCTCGCGTTCCCGCGATGCCTTGACTCTCAATTTTGCCAGGTATTCGCCGCCAACCGTATCCGGAGCTCAACGTCGGTCATGGCTTCACGCAGTGATCCATCCCGGACCACCAACTTCAGCGCATTTCAGCCTTGCCCCGAAGTTTGGCCACGCTCGCCGAACGTTCGGCGATTCGCACGGACTGCCTGGCGAAGTGCTTCTTCAGTGTCAAAATACGGTTACCGAAGACGGAAGGGAAGAACGGTCGACGTCCTGAAGCAGACGCTGACGACTCTCGCGCGTGTTCCAAGACAGTCTTTCATCAAGCTTGTCCCGCCGCCCGGTCATATTCGCTGACCACGACCGCAAATTCGCCGCTGGGATAGCTGAGGACTGGTGCTCCATTCACGCCCTGAACGCCGTCAAGAACAAACGGCCTTCGAGTACGTGTTCCATTTGCCAGGGTCTGATGTTCCGTGAGGCAGTATGCGTACCACGCCATGCATTCCTCTCCGAACCTTGGGCATGAGCCGGGCTCTTCCCCGTTGTATTCGCAAAGTTGCGATCTCTATCGAATCTGGAAGAAAGGGCGGTACAAGCGACGAGATGAACGTTAACCGCAACGTTCATTGCGCATCTTACTTCGGTAACAATGAATTTTGCAACCTTTTCGTGAGAGGTCGCATCGCGGATTCGCCTGATGTTCGCTCTTGAAACGGTTTAATAAACAATCTGTGACTTTTGGTCAATTTGAGGAGGGTTCGCGTCACCAAGGAAACACGGTAGGTGAATAGGGAGGAAGGGAAGCCGCGATCAACTACTTGTGTTTCAATGCGTTCTTCGCCGAGCTCTCTTGGAGAGCAATCGTCACGACTCGCAACATTTCATCCCAGGGAGCGGGCTTTCCTGTCCAGATTTCGAACTGCCGCGCCGCCTGATGAACGAACATCTCAATTCCCGGAATTATTTGTGCGCCTCGCGCCTTTTGCGAGCTTGGTCAGTTTGGTTTCGACCGGGTCATACACCATGTCGAAGACGTAGTGAGCGCGAATCTCGTCTTCCTTTAATGGGCTGTCTTTCGAGTTCCCCATGCCAACCGGTGTGGCATTGATGATCACGTCAAGCGCGAGTTTTTTGAGGTCCGCGCGTTTTACAGTGCGCGCCTTGGCTTGGCGGGCGAGCTTTGGCCGGTGGCAGCGAGTCCGATTCAAGATCCACACCTCGGAACCGCGTTCCTTCAATCCAAACACAGCGGCCCGTGCGGCACCCTCCTGCCCCCAGCACCAGGACCTTCAGGTTTTCGAGGGAGACTCGCTGCTCGAGCGGGCGCACAACACCTGCAGCGTCGGTCGTTGAAGCCGTATAACTCTGCCATCTTGTCCACGGACCACTGTGTTGCAGGCGCCAATCTTCGTGGTGTGCGTGTCGCTATTATCCAAGTGCTCCAGAATGGCTTGCTTGTACGGCATCGTGATGCTGAGGCCGTTTAACGGGATCTCGCGAACGCAATGGAGCAGATCCTTGAGTGTCTTCGCATGAAGAGCAAGATAGACGCCGTTCACATTCTCGCGGCGCAATGCGGTGTTCATGATCAGCGGAGATAGCGACTGCGCGATCGGATCGCCCGCGACACCATATACGCGCGTGGCTGCGTCCACCTGATCGATGCGATACACGCTGCGGAGGTCTTGCGCAGAGATTTGTCCCGGAGCTGTTTCTTCTCCTGGACTGACTGAAGCGAACGTGAACACGCTGCTGGCGCGAACGCTGAGGACGCGACTTATTAGTACCTTGTTCACCCATGCACAGTCCAACCAGCGAATGTCGATCGCCGTGCGTCTCCAAGAACTTCATCATCACGACGTTGTCTGAGAGCGTGGTGGCGGTGGTGACGATCTTGTAAAAATCAGCGGGAATGGCCCTCATTTTTTCGAGGGTATCTTCGAGTTTTTCGTGGCTCGAAAGTCATGAAATGACAACAGTAACGCCGCACGAGTCCGCAACTTCTGCAAGGCGTCGGCCTTGCATTTCAACGCGCTCTGCAATTCGAGATCAATGATCTGGCAGCCTGCCCCGGCAGCCTTCCCGAGGATGTCGAGTTGCGCCGCCAACGAGCCTTCGAACTTGCCTCCGTTTTCAGCACGGCGACACGTCGCGATCGCCACTACATGCTGGTGCATCTCGAAGAATTTCTTGACTTTCGGGATCGCCGCAACCGGCTGCGAAACATAGTCTAAGCGAAACTCAATAAAGGAGTTATCTCGCGCCAACGATTCAGCCTTCTCGATCATGATCGTTGGCGTCGGTGCCAGTAATGGCGACGCAAACGCGAGGCATGCGTAAGGGTAGGAATCGGGGTGCGTAGCTGGCGGGGGCGGAAATCATCGGACCGAGTAAGTCGGCGCGATATTACAGGCGCGTAATTCCAGATGCAACAACGGATTATCTTGGGAAGGCTGAAAACTTTTGGCGAACGTCGAGATACACCCTCGTAACCTTGACCCACCCTTACCCTCTTGTTACTTTCCGGTCTGAACCCCCAGTCGTAGAAGCAGTTAGCCAGGCTGCGGCCCGCTGCGGTCGTAGTCGGAGGTAACATGAAGAAAACAGGACTTTGTTGCTGTTGTGCGCGGTTTCCGCTTTTGCTCAGATGCCAGAATCCGCCGCCACAGTGCCCATGGAAGCGCCGCAGAACACCCTTGTCACCAACGCGAGCTTCCCGTTTGAACGCGTCCAGACGCCCACCGCGGCCGACTTGTATTGTGCTGGTTTCATCACTGAAACAGTCGATGCCGGATGCCAACTTTGTGGCGGGCGGACTCAATTCGCCCAGCACCACGAAGTTCGCCAATGGCGATCTCGTCTCATTTGCAGGGTTCTGGCTATCAAACCGGCCAGCAATACACCATCATTCGCGAATTGCGCGGATCCAAACCAGTACGAAGTCTATCCGGGACAGCGACAAACTCGTGGCCGCCACTGGACAAGCCGTACGCGGAGGTGGGTCGGGTTCGCGTGATCGACACTCGTAGCCACGCCGCTGTCGCGCAGGTGGAGTTTAGCTGCGATCCAATCAACCCTGGCGATGTTGCGGTTCCGTTCACGGAAAAACAAGCCATCACTTTTCATGCGCCCGTGCGCTTCGATCGATTCCTGCCTGCTTCGAGCAAGACTTCAGGCCGCATCGTTCTGGGGAAGGATTTCGACACAGTCCTCGGGACCGGCATGAAGGTCTATTTGAATGTGGGCTCCAACCAGGGAGTGAAGGTGGGCGACTACTTCCGCGCCACGCGGACGTATACCGCAGACCTGCATGACCCAGTGGACTCGCTTTCGTTCAAGGCATCAACGACTGAAGACACCCAGAAGCGTCCACCAGCCATCGAGCCGAATATGCTCACTCGGACCAAGGGCCCTGCGATCCATGTGGGAGACCTGCCGCGTCGCGCAATCGGCGAGATTGTCGTACTGACCGTGACACCGACGACCGCGACTGGCATGGTTGTCTACGCACCTGAAGACATTCACGCAGGCGATGGCGTCGAAATCGACGAACAGTAAGTTTCTTAGCAGCTCGTTTTCAAGCGGGGAGGAGCGATCCTTCCCCGCATTGTTTTTGACGCGAAGGCTCCGCTAGAAACCCGTTAACGCTGCTCCGTTCCTGCTTCTCCAAAGACTTCAGCCGTAAACGCCTCGAGTTGCGCGCCCGTTCGCCACGCGTCTCCCGGAAGCCCGGCTTTGTGGCAGGTCTGCTCCAGGAAGGTTCGCAAGTCCCAATGATGTTCGATAGGTACCTGCGGCAAGAGCAGCCCGCGGTGAGCCCCTAGTGTAACGAGCAGCCCGTGGCGCCCCACGACGACATCCTCGGCCCGAATGGGAAGCAACGGCGACAGGATGCTCAGTGAAATGCGCAGATGCGGCGCCTCTCTAGCTTGCAGGGGAGAGAATCGACGGTCGTCAAACGCGGCGGCTCTCGCGGTTTCCATCACGGTTCGATATACCGAAGCGATCGGAAACACATACCCGACACATCCCGCGGAGCTGGCCTTGCAGAATAGAGCGAGGTAAATGCCCCCGCGATGTTCTGCGAGGTGGGGCGTAGGAGCATCGACCGATATTTGCTTTCCTTCAAGAGAAGCGTCGATCGATTCATGCGCAACGTGCAGAAGTAACTCGACGCTCCTCCGCGCCATATTCAGAATGTTCTTCTGGAGCCGTCAGGGAAGAGGTTATGTGTCGATCGACTTGTCAGGTGACTGGGACATCTGCGTTTCCTCCGCCGTGTGAGGACGAGTACACGGCGGCGGCGCTTTACGACTTGCCGGTCGATCTTTGACCAGAAAGCCGCAAAATAGTCGCCCGCCGAAACCAATGATAAACCACCATGGGCCAGATCGCGACGTTCGCGATGGTGTGGACTGGAAAGAAATATCCGTTATAGATTGGCCATTCCTTCCATCGATGCATCAAGGATGACCGCCACTACCGACACGATTTGCACGACCATCTCTGAACTTACCGAGGTCGCTCGCCTCAATCGTAAATCCTTCGGACGCCGCTATCGATCGCAGACCGCTCACCGAGGAACTCGCGTCCAATGATGACTACTGCGATCCACGCTGGAACCAGGCTGGGGTTGAATTGCACGTAGTGTGACGAACGCGGCCGCAATCAGCAGTTTAGTCCGCCAGCGGATCGAGCAGCATGCCCATGGTCGTGATCTGACCGCGTTTGCGCGCAAGATAACCATCGATCCCGTCCGTAATTGACGCCGCGATGAAGAAAAGTGCGGACGCGAGGATCTCTTGCTCGCCGTCTGTGCCATTGAAGCGGGTCGTACACAGGAGCCAGATCAGCAGCGGAACGCTGGCGATCCGGCTCAGCGTGATGTAGCTGGGCAGATTCACTACGATCCAGACAGGCTTCTCCCACCTTTGAAAAAGCCTGGGCGCAGCCCTGATTATCCCCCACGCAGAAGGCGAAAGCAATGGAACACCACAGCTGACGCATCATCTTCCGCCGGAGACAAAAAGACCTGGCTCGCCGCCAGGCCCTTCCGCGAACAGAAGAGTTGGAGCCTTCCGTGCCCGTTCGTTTTAGTAGAGTTCAGCATGCTCATGCCCTGCTCGAGCAGGCTGCTCTCGTGAGGCACTTGTCCGTTTGGTGTAGGTGATTGATCAGCATTGGCAACAGCGCAGCGAGTGAGCCGCCTGCTGCGGCGGGAGTGACGCCGGCTTGCGCGGCCATGCTGTTTACCTTGTCCGCGCCCAGAACGTGCGTGACTTGGTCAGCAGAGATCGGCATGTTCTGTCCGGTCCCGATCCATGAACTCATCACGTCGCCCAGTCCCTTGCTCTGAAATCCTTGCACCAGTGCGGCTAGACCGCCCGGATGGCTCTTTAGCATTTGCAGCACTGCGACCAACATCGGGTTTGAATTCGCCGCTCCAGCTGCATTCGGCGTATTCGAACTGCCGCCCAACAAACTGCCGAGTCCCGAGTTCTGAAGATCGTCCATTAAGCCCATAGGTACTCTCTTCGATGTGAGTGCGAGGCTCCGGTTCAGGAAATATGCCGGCGCGTTCCCCGATTGGGCGCGCCGAACGTTTCTATTTCGCTTAGCGATGATCTGATCCTTGATTTTTTGTACGCGTTGCAGAAGGAATGACCTTCTTCCGCACCAAGTCCGTCTTCTGGCATACGGGCGCCCGTCGATGATCTTCTGGAGAGTACGCTTCGCCAATACCCGGCAGGGCATCGAGCTGTTCCTTGGTAGCCGAGTTGATATCGAGCAAATCTGCAGCCGGTGCGGCCGAGGGCTTCTCAGTCCTTTGCCGCCGGCTTCGCAGCGGCGTCCTGTGCATGAGACAACGCCGCTTATCAGCGTTAAGGCAAACAGCGCGACAACCAGAGCGTGATCAGGGCTTCGCGATTCATCATTTCTCCTTAGTCTTTTTCTGATGCTTTGCAACCGGCCGCCTTGGCCTCAGCTTCCGTCATGAACTTGCCCTGCTTCTCGGTTTTCCCGTACCAGCGCCCGCCTTTGTGGTAAACGCCGGCTGTCGGTGTTGACCCAAACCATCCCGTTTGTCTTCGCAGCTGCAATCTGCGGGTCTGATGCTGCGGAAGTCGGTTCTTTAGATGCCGTTTTCTTGGGAGCAGAAGAAGTCGCGGGAGAAGACGCCGGAGCCATGCCAGTCGAAGTTGTGGCTGGCGCTGCTGACGGAGCCGGGGTCTGCTGCTGGCGCGGATGCCTGGACCGGTGCGGCGCTGTCCGCTTTCTTGCTTCGGCTGGATTTTCTTCGTCTCAGTATCGCCGGTCGCCCGCAGTTGCAGCCGCTGGAGTCGTGGTGGCAGGTGCAGTGGCAGCCGTTGTATTGGCCGCAAAGCGTCCGTTGATTTTTCTTTCTGGCTCTTCTTTGTTCCTTCAGCAGGAGTATCTGCGGCTGCTGGTCGTATCGGCGGCGGCCGCCTCGCTCTTTTTCTTCTTCTTCGCTCTTTGTAGAGCTGTCGGCTGATGCTTATCGGCCGCGGCGGTTTGGTCGGCAGGAGCAGCGTCGGACTTCTTGCTCTTTTTCGTCTTCTGGTAGTGCTGTCCGCTTTGCGCTAGTGGTCGCCTGCGGTGGCCGCTGTCAGCGTCCGCTTTTTTTCTTGGATTTCTTTGTCTTTGTCGACGTCGTTCCCGAATCAGTTGTCGCCGTAGCTGAATCGTCCGCAGGCGCGTCTTTCTTTGTTTTCTTCTTGGATTTCTTGGTAGTGGTCGTGGTCGAATCGTCAGGTGTCGTCTGTGCCTGTAAGCGCCGGCGCCACAGCCATCGTGGCGAGCAGACAGAGCGCTATGGCCCACAGGCTCAATTTCAATTTCATGTTGTTCATGAGGTGTCCTTAGTTGGGGGCGTTTTAGGACCTTTTTTGTTAATGAGACGTGGTAGCGATTCCAGCGGCCGGTCCATGGGCATGCGCGTGGAGGCAGCAATCATGCCAGTCCGGCGACCCAAGGTCAATATCGGGAGGTACAGTAACGGCCTGTTCGTGACCTGCGACAGGGCTTTCCGGGCTTGTTCGACGCAAACACAACTCGGCGGGACGCAACTAGCTGCGTCCCGCCGAGAGACTGACTTGAGCTATCACGAGGGTTTTTAGGCGTAAATCCCGCGTTGCCGGATCGTGTATCCAACCCGATCAATCGCCAGCATGTATGCCGCAATGCGGTTATTCACGCTATGAGTTTCCGCGTAACGAACAACGTCTTCGAACGCCGTCTTCATGATGTGCTCGAGTTGTTCGTTCACGACAGATTCCTTCCAGAAATAGCCCTGTCGATCCTGAACCCATTCGAAGTATGAAGTCGTGACGCCTCCCGCATTCGCGAGAATGTCAGGAATGACAAATACTTTTTGTCTGCCAGAATTTCGTCCGCAGCCGCCGGTGGTTGGGCCGTTGGCGCCCTCCGCCAAAATTCTGCACTTTACGCGGTCCGCATTGCGGCTCGTGATCTGATTCTCGGTCGCGGCGGGGACCAGAATCTCGCACTCTGTCACCAGCAACTCGGCCGGATCCGCCGGTTCTGCCCCGGGAATCCGTGAATCGCTGCCGTTGCGCTTGGCGATATTCCCCAGAGCGCAGCGACATCCATGCCGTTTTTGTTATAAAGACCGCCATCGACTTCCAGTAGCCCGGTAATTTTATAGCCGGCTTCCGCCATCAGCCGGGCGGCATTCGAACCCACGTTTCCAAAGCCCTGCACAATGACGCGCGTGGTTTCGCGCGCAGGCCTAACTTTTTAATAGCCTCATCGCATCGACGATCAGCACGCCGCGGCCTGTCGCTTCGCGACGTCCACGCGACCTACCGATGTTGAGCGGCTTGCCGGTCACGACGGCCGTAACCGTTTGCCGCATGTGCATGGGTAGGTGTCCATCATCCACGCCATGATTTGTTCGTTGGTGTTTACGTCAGGGGCGGGAACATCTTTTTCAGGACCGATGAATTCGATAAGTTCGGCTGCATAACGGCGAGTCATCGCGTTCGAGCTCGCCCATCGACATTTTATGAGGATCGCAAATTACCCGCCCTTGGCGCCGCCAAAAGGAATGTTGACGACGGCGCACTTCCAGGTCATCCAACTCGCCAGCGCCCGCACTTCATCGAGAGTTACGTCTGGCGCATAACGAATACCGCCCTTGGCCGGGCCGCGCGCGATGGAATGCTGAACGCGAAATCCGGTAAATACTTCGAGGTGTCCGTCGTCCATCTGGTACCGGGGATATGAACGATCAATTCGCGATTGGGATACCGCAGGACTTTCCAGAGGCGCTTCATCTAAGTTGAGCTTCTGAGCAGCCAGGTCAAATCGGGCGGCTTGCGCCTCCCATGGATTTGTTTCCTGCTCCCGGGAAACGGTCTTCATAGTTGTCTCCAGCATGATTGCACTTCAGATATCCGCGGTGCGGTGGCATTCTCCTCGTTAGATGCGGACAAACGCTGAAGTATATGCTTGCCCAAGCGCCACGGCAAGGCAGGGCCACGTTTACCCAGTGGCCAGTTGGGCACGCCACCTTCGTGTACGTTCTCAAGTGCTGCTCCAGAACTCGCGTTCGTGCGTCATTCACCGTTCCCACTCCGTCTAGTGAGAGCTACAATCGTCACCCGATGTCCGCCTCAGACCCAACACCGCTCGAATTGGCACAACCGGATGCACCACGTGGCCGGCTGAAGGTCTTCCTTGGCTATGCCCCAGGTGTAGGTAAGTCCTTCCGCATGTTCGACGAAGCGCGATCGCGGCGCAAGGAACGCGGACAAGATGTAGTGGTGCCGCGCTCCAGCCGCAAAATCCTCCCGAACTCGAAGTCCATCTTGAGTTCGCTTGAGACCGTTCCGACTATCGACATCGAGAAAATCCCGGTTATCGACGTCCCGGCAATTCTCCGGCGCCGACCCCAAGTGTGCGTCGTCGACGGCTTGGCCTACGACAACCCGTGGAATCACAACAAACACCGTTGGCAAGACGTCGAGGAACTGTTGGCAAATGGCATCAATGTTCTTGGTTCAGTCAACCTGCAGCACATCGACGATCAACGCGAAGCGGTCGAAAGCTAACGGGGATCCCTGTCGAGGGAGACAATTCCACGCGAGTTTCTCAATACGGCTGACGAAATCGTCGTAGTGGATGCTCCGACGCAACAAGCCGCACCTGAACTCTCCGCTCTCCGCGAAAAGGCATTGGTTCTCGCTGCAGACGTCATAGACGCAGGACTGCAACGTTACTTGCAGTCGCACGACATCGAACCTGGGTGGAAGACTCACGAGCGCTTTCTGGTCTGCCTGACGCCGCGAGCGAACACCGATCGCATGATTGAAAGGGCTCGACGAAAGCGCCGCGAGATTTCACTGCGACGTTCTCTCGATCTATGTTAAGCGTCCGAACCTGCCGGCAGGCGAGCAGAAAGACATGGAGAGCAAACTCCGCTCAGGCGCGCGCAACAGGAGTGAGAGTTGATGTGTTAGAAGCCTCCAGATCCGGTTGATGCGATCGTGCAGTACGCGCGCTCCCATGGCGTTACCCAGATCTTTGTCGGGCACAGCATGAAGAATGATTGGGGAACTCGCCTTTGGGGTACCCGGTCAGTCGCCTGATACGAGCAGCCGAAGGTATGGACGTTCGAGTTTTTCCGCACTAAACGAAAAGACAAATTAGCCATGACTGACGTGACGGAGCACCGGACATCTCAAAATCTATCTTGGCTATGCCCCCGGCGTCGGGAAAACCTATCAAATGTTGGAAGACGCCCGCGAGTTGAGAAACCGCGGTGTCGAGGTTGTTGTCGGATATGTTGAGGCGCAAGGACGGGAAGACATTCGCGACCTCCTTGCAGGCCTGACGGGCGATCCCGCTTGCACGCATCACCCACCGAGGCGGTACGGCGGAAGAACTCGACGTGGATGCAGTGCTGCGCCTGAATCCGCGCATCTGCGTTGTCGACGGCCTGGCGCATTCGAACCCTCCCGGCTCGCGCTCGTCCCAAACGCTGGCAAGACATACAGGTCCTACTTGAAGCGGGCATCGACGTCGTTACCACCATGAATGTGCAAGACCTTGCGAGTCTGAGCGATCAGATCTGGCAACTGACTGGAATACGAGTGCGTGAGACTGTGCCGGATTGGCTCTTCCAGCAAGCGAGCAGAAGTGGTGATCGTCGACGTTACTCCGCGCGCATTACGCCACCGCTTGCAACGCGGAGCGATCTATCCGCCCGACCGCGCAAAGAGTGAGTCGGAGCGCATGTTTCAGGAGCCAGTCCTGGTTGCGTTGCGAGAACTTGCCATTCGTCAGACGGCGCAAGTGCTCGAAGCGCGGCAATCGGGACAGGCACCAGATGCGCATCTCGATAAGATTCTGGTCAATATCACCGCGGACCCTTCAGCCGCCATGCTGTTGCGCCGCGCGCGTCGCGTCGCGGATCACCTGCCAGGCGGTGTGCATTGCTGTCTATGTTTATTCCAAGGATGAGGCGGCGACATTGCCCACCGAAGACCATCCGACGGTGGAACGCCATCTGCGTTTTGCAGAGAACCTACATATTCCAACCGAAGTGATTCACGGGAAGAATCGTCCTCGAAGTTTGGTGGACTACGCTCACAAGAACGGTGCGACGCAGCTCTTCCTGAATCGCAGCGGAGAGCCTCACCGGCGTTGGTTTCCCGGACAAGATTTTCAGACCGGGTATTGCAGTACGCCTCAGACCTCGAAGTCACAGTCGTTGCCGAACGTGATCGGCACGGTCGCCCATCGTCGCCTTATCCCGAAGATGAGGCGGGTGCGCTGATGCACGCCGGTTATGTGCGCATTTCGGCAGACATGACCGTCGAGGAAGCCATCGCCGAAATTCGGCAGCAAGCCGGGCAAGTCGAAATGATCTACTACGCCTACGTTCTCGATGATGCGCAGCATCTGATGGGCGTAATCTCCTTTCGCGAACTGATTTCCGCCGACCGCTCACGCAAGGTTCGCGAAGTCATGCGCACCGATTACGTTTTCGTTCTGGAAGACGCCGACCAGGAAACCGTGGCGCAACTACTCGCGAAGAAACGATCTGCTTGCCGTGCCGGTGCTCGATCAGGACGGAAGCATGCTGGGTATTGTGACGAGCGCCGACGTTGCGGGCATCGTGCAACAGGAAGCCGGCGAGGATATCGTTAAGATCGGTGGTACCAGAAGCGCTCGACGGGCCTTATCTCGAAGTGACTTTTGCGCAGATGGTGCGCAAACGCGCTGAGCTGGCTGGCGATCCTGTTTGTTGGCGAAATGCTGACGGCGACTGCAATGGGATTTTTCTCGGCGGAGATCGAACGAGCTGTGGTTCTTGCGCTCTTTATTCCGCTCATCATCAGTAGCGGTGGAAACTCCGGATCGCAAGCAACCACGCTGGTGATTCGCGCCATGGCACTGGGGAGAAATTCGTTTGCGCGACTGGTGGCGGGTGATTCGCCGCGAGTTAGCGGCAGGAGTTGTTCTGGGCGGCGTGCTCGGCGTCATTGGCGTGACGCGGATCATTTGTCTGGGCACGCTGTGCGAGGGTACCTATGGGCCGCACTACGCGATCGTCGCTCTCACCATAGGGTGCAGCTTGATAGGGGTAGTCATGTTCGGCACCAACCGCCGGATCGATGCTGCCATTCATCTTGCGCCGATGCGGTCTCGATCCTGCCAGCGCATCCGCGCCATTTGTTGCCACGCTGGTGGACGTCACTGGCTTGGTTATCTACTTCTCGGTAGCGAGTGTCATCCTTCGTGGAGTCTTGCTGTAGACCCCTTACCCGCTGCGGCTGCGCGTTCCATCCGCTCTTTCGATCAGCCACGTGCGCCAGCTATCCGGGAAGGCAGTCCACCTGCACGGCACGATCCGAGCAAGGTGGGCATCCTTGTTCTGGTGGAGATAAAGCAGTTGAATATCCGCCACCCGCACTTTGATTGCGGATCACGGCTGAGAATTTCAATTCCGGCGCCCGCGCTGACTTCTCCTTCTTCTTCGACAGAAAAATAGAAGCCGCTCCGTCCACTTGCTAGAAAGCGTTTGATCATGTCATCGCGCTGAAAGCGGATGCCGAGTTTGTAACAAGGCATGCGAGGTTGCGTTACTACTAACACTGACGTGCCTATCCGAAGCCGGTCGCCGATATGCAGTGTGTTTTCATCCAGGCCCTCAACGGTCAAGTTTTCGCCGAATGCGGCCCATTGGGAGTTCAAGCTCCTGGCAACTCGTCACGCCATTTCGGATAATGTTCGATCGGATACGCATACACCGCTGTAAGGACCGCCGTGAACGGTGAGATCCGCCTGGCGGTCGCCATCGAGGTTCAGGCGTCGTACTGGTACGCTGCCACTTACCGGAGATTTGAAGATGCCAGTGGTGACTCGTCCACCATTCCATGCCACCTCGCGCGGCAACCCCACGTTCACGGATATCACTTTCATCGTCAGTTCCTCGCATCAGACGGTTTTCGCCGAAGGCGCCGGTCTACTTCCTGGATCGAAACATCATTGATGCTGGCATACCTCTTTCGCATCAACCCGCTATCGTCGAATTCCCACATCTCGTTCCCATACGACCGGATACCAATGTCCCTCGGAATCGTGCCACTCGTATTCGAAACGCACCGCTATGCGATTGTCGCGGAAAAGCCCACAATTGCTTTTTCAGGCGATAGTCGAGTTCCTTCGCCCACTTGCGCTCGAGGAACGCTTTGATCTCGGCCCGGCCACGGAGAAATTCGCTGCGATTGCGCCATTCTGAATCTTCGGTGTAGCAAGAGCAACCCGTTCAGGATCGCATGAGTTCCACGCGTCCTCAGCGGCCTGCACACTTTGAAGTCGCCGTCTCCAATGTGAATGGCGGGCGTATTGGACTGCTCTCATGCCGCCACCTCTTCTCTCTGCGACAGATTTCTTTAACTTCGACTTCTAACAATGAGGATGCACGAATCGTCCAAAAGCATCGAGCCACGCACGGAAACGTAAAACGCTTGTTGTGCCTCCTCAGAAGTCGCCAGCATCGCTCTTCGCAAGTGTTCAGAGCTTCACTTCGGTTATTTGAACTTGCCGGCTCAGAGTTGTGCATGCCAAAGTGTTCGACTCATTGGGACGGGCTAGTGTGGGTGAGAAGAGGTCTATGCCGCTTCTCTCAGGGCACCTCTGCTCCAATCTCGGTTCCCTTACCTGGTTCTGATTTCATCCACATGGCTGTCCGCCTAGCATTCGCAGGGCGTTCCTAGCTAGCATCAACTGGCCCGTCCGACCGAACGGCCGGATCCGAAACCAATCCCTGTATCGCTGATAGAAACGCGCAGCACATTTCCTAGTCTCTGGATCGTTACCCAATTCTGCGCCCTTCCGTGCCTTACCGCATTGTTCAAGGCCTCTTGCTGTGCCACGCGGAACGCGCACAGGCTAATCTCCTCAGGAACGCCGTCGGTGTCATTCGCCTGGAATCGACGACGATGTGATGCTGCCTGGCAGTGTCTCGACAGAGAGCTTCAGTGCAGCTTGGAGCCCCAGATGGTGAAGCGTGCTCGGGAGTTGATGGGATAGGTTCGTGAACGTCTCGCTCGATTTGGTCAACCCGCGCACGAAGATCGTTGATCAACGCGGCCTGACACTCTGCTTGTTAGGCTCATAACGCCGCCGCTCGCGTTACAGTCAACAATAGTAAGACTCTGGCCGATGTGATCGAAAGTTCGTGCGATTCTCGGCGCTCTTCCCTTCGTGAATTGATCAGCTGGGATGAGCAAGGTGCTGGGTACGGTCGCTGAGTTGCTGCGAGGTGCCTCGACGTCACGAAGAGTTTCGATATCGCGACGCTGTTCGATGAGGATGGCAACGACAAGAGGTAGGTATCGAAATCACAGCGAGAAAAAGCCGCATCGATAGAAACGCTAGTGGTTTGAATAGGTCGCGGAGAAAGGCCCTTTCCCTGACCGCGGAGATCATGGACACTATTGCGAGCGCCGAATTGGCCTGTCGAGGATGACCAATCGGCTAGCCCCGTGGGCGGCCAGATCAACACAGCGATGGGAGCATAGAGAACAATGGTGAGTAAGAGTGGAGGGGGCACAAGTAGGTGAAATACAGGCAGGCGGCAAAGCCGACGACGAGGACGCGATTTCCTCGATTGGAGCGTTGATGCGCCGCCAGCCTTTCCAGCACCAATACAGCAGCGTAGGCGTGACGATTAAGGCGGCACATCTGCATCGCCAACGAACCAATTGTAGAAGGAACTTCGTGAAGCCCGTAATCGGCGGCATCCCGTGCGGCTCGCCCCCATGAGAGCAGATAGGGCCGGCACCGTTATGACTGCCGCCCCTATGAAGAGGCAGGTTGGCGGCAGTTGCGAGACGAACTGGGCCTGCCGTGAATCGTTGCAAGACGTACGCCGACAGTGCGCTTTCAAAGAATCGAATTTACAAATGCGACCAGCACGAACCAGATCGGTGCAGCTGACTCAAGGACTAAGGCGAAGCGGCAACGCCATCAGTAAACACAGCCACCACTCGCCGTCCGGGAACTAACAACAGAGCACATCAGAAGAACGGAATCAGGGAACCAAAGGGGCGCTGAGAATTAAACTGAAAAAGTCGTATCGATGATGGCCACGACGAAGGCGACTGCGAAGAGAGTAATATCCCTGAAGCGTGGCGCCAGCCAAGTAGATCGAACGTAGTTTCAGTCCTCCGGCTCACTGCCAACTTGCGGTCATTTTCCATGGTTTTGCCATACTGAATCCAGTTCACAGATTGGGTGGATTTACCTTCATTTGGAGAGGGGCTGTCCACGGGTGAGTCCACAAAGTGACGAACTAAGGGAGAGTGTCGAGACTTCGCTGAATCCCCCGTCAATGCGGACGACATTTTGCCCGCTGCGTGCCGCACGCAGACCGTCAGATGTGGAAGTGACGGTTTACAACCACGCCCGGGGGTGGAGTCGATGGTAAGGACTGTACCTTCCCTTCGCGCCAACTAAGGCTCGCCAAGAGAGCGCGATCTAATCGTGGTAACAGGCGTTTGCAGCAATCCTTGTGGGAATCGTCGCGCACGATGCGCAGATTCGCCGTTGGGCCCATCCTGCAAGAAATCCTGAAAAGCTTTAGCGGCCCCATCACAGATAGCTGAGCTAGCCCACAATCGCGATTGCTGGCTGGCGAATTCGATGAACCACCGTGGTCAGACGGCAGATACAGAATTGCCACGGCCAAAATCCACATAACGTAGATAAAGGCAGCCCGTGACCGTACCCGGCAGGCTTCGTCGCGAAGTCTGCGTATGACAGTGCCGTGCAAAATGGGTTGATGAAAGGCGAGCGCAACCACAGATGGCCATTGTGTTGAGGAGGTAGAGGATGAAGTACGTAGTAGAAGAGCGGCACCCGGCCAAAGACCAACAGAATGCGGTTGAGTCCTCGCTCAGCTTTGGCCCGCCCAACAGTCCAAGCAGCGTGAGCGACGGGCCAAGTGTCATGAGCAGGTAGTCGAGAGAGGGCGGATACTTGAGCGTGTTGAAAAACGACACCAGCGTCAACGAGAGTGGTCGGCTGTACGCCCAGGGACCGGCAGAACGTGGAAATCCGAACGGCAGCCCCGCAATACCGTTTCCGTAGAGGTTCAATCCACGCAGCACGAAGAACAGGACAGTCGCGGAGAGTCCCATTGTCAGAATCCACTTGCGTCGATCAGGCCGGAGCAGCAGGCTGCCAAATGCAAATCCCGCAGCCATAACCCCGACCCACGGAATCAGCACGTACCTGACAGAAAGGTGAAGATGATCTGTTATGGGAATGCGTCCGGGTGTGTGCAACATTATCCATAACCAGTAGAACTTTCCGAAAGACGCCGGATTGATGCGGTCGAGCAAATTGTGAGCCGCGATCATGCCTTTCAGTCCGAGCGCAGCGATCCAGCGCAACGGAAGCCGCATCGATCAAGCGCCATCGCAACCATGCTCCAGCCTAAGATCCAGATCACGCCCGCGTGTCCCCAGGGGACGAAACCCCCAAGCGAAGTCGATGATTGTGAACTCAAGGAATACAAGCCAGAGACCGCGCGTGAAGAAGAACATGCTTGAGACCTGTTGCACTGACTTCCCACGGCTGGTAGCAAGAGAAATGCGCCGGTTCCAGCGAGGAAGGCGAATACGGGCGCGCAGAAGTGAGTAAGAAAGCGGTAAAGAAAAGCGCACCCGACGTATGCGCCACGTCCTCGGGCGCGAAACGCTGATATGTCATGAAGTCCTGGCATGATCCAACGCCATCAGGACCATGACGAGCCCGCGCAAGATATCTACGGAAACCAAACGCGGAGCACGGACGGGGAGAAGCGTGGGTTTCGTGCTGAAAGAAGCAACTGCCGGTGAAGTGGCGGTTACCATGTCCCACTGTCCAGTTATCTGTCGCTATGGCATTCATCAATCCATGGTAGCGGGTGGGATAACTCGGGGTACTTAGCAAGATGTCAAAAGATTGCAATAAATCATGCTGACTGTTTTTACAAACTTTTACTAGTTCTCTCGTCTGGAACTATTTTCTCGCGGGAAGGTTAGAGGAATTTTCAACCAGGTTAGCGATGTTTTTCTTGAGCTCGGAGTAAATTGCATCCGAGTAAGCGCCATGAGCTTGCTAAAGCGACTTTCCATCGGGCCCCGCAACAATGAGGTAGGCGTCATCGGGCGCAGAGAAGTTCGAACCAGCTTCTTCCACTCAGATTCATTGGAATAAATAGGCACCGTGCGTCCACGCTCCTCAGCGGGAATGCCTTTGCGTAGCGCCGTAAACGATCATCGGGCGAATTAGCGATGGTGCGCTCTCAAGCGGCATGGGCAAAACTGAAATAGGCGATGCGGGGTCGGCATGGCAATCGGCGGAGATTTTCTTACTCCAAACCTCGCACGCTTTGCCGCTCTTCTGCGAGAAGCCCACGATCGAGGATCAGTAACTTGCTGGCTGCCGGGATGGGGAAGAAGGATTTCGGTGTTGTCCAGGGCCTTGGCTTTGAATGGCAGGAATCGGATTGGGCAAAAGATAAGGCGGCGACGAAACCGAGCGCGATGCAAACTGAAGCAGTTTCATCGGTGGAGGCGGCCAACGCTCATACTCCCTGTAGTTGGTGATTGCGTACCCGAGTTCAGGATGTGATTTCCCGCGGATACTCACAACCAGGCCATCGGAAGTTACCTTGCAGCGCTGACAGGTCGTTTTAGTGTCCAAACCCCGCTTCGCCGCCGATCCACCACCTCGTACCTCCGTGACTGGTTGCTCTTTCCCGAGCGACACGGGCAGTCGTATTCCTTGCGTACGTAAGTTGCACCGGCCGACCCACGTAGATCATTCCATCCACTATTGCATACATCGTCGACCACATTGCCCTCGGCAACTTGTGTGCTCAATGAAACGGCAAATCGATGTCATGAGCCAGGTTTGGTCGAGAGCATAGAAATCGCCGGGACTCAAGACGTACCGGCCGCTTGGCAGCGATCGATGGGGAAGCTTTTTCCCATTGTTTTCGCTCTCGCAACTCAAATTCTCGATCTCGTATCGACAAGAAATGATCGTAGGTAGAATCGCGCGTGGTGGTTTCTTGCCACTTCTGCTTAGATTCAGCAGGAAGCGAGTCGATCGTAAGCGAAAAGCCGCTGGGCACGAATTGGGCACGCAAGCGAAAGACCTGAACGACGTGCGTGTGGGCCGGCAAGATTCTCCGCCACTTCATATTCACCGTTACGAAGATGCCAGAGTTTCCAATGCGCCAAAGGCCTATTCAGGTTTTTCTGAGCGACGTAGTCGCCTTTCCGCCGTGAGCGTCCGGTCAGCTGCGTGGTACGCAACCGGAGCAGAGGAGTTGAATCCGCCAGAATGAACGACGCAACACGGCTGATCACGCCTTCCCGACCGTCATCTCCATCCTCTTCGGCAGCCGCTCGCACCTCTGGGATAGTAGTTCCGGGCCTCCTGCACTGACCTTGTCGATACAGGCGTCATCATGGTCGGGGTCGCGATGAAACAGCACGAGTTCTTTCGCGCCGCTTTCCATGACAATATTGATGGCTTCCCGCCAGTGACTGTGCCCCCAACCGCGACGGTTCGCTTCATATTCTTCGGCAAGTACTGGGCGTCGTAAATCAGCACATCGGCGCCCGCGGCAAGTTTCCGGACGTTCTTATCAAAACCGGACCGCCCGGTTCGTTGTCTGTTGCGTAGACGATTGTGCTCTTCCGAAGTTTCAAGGCGAAAGCCCATGCATCCCTGCGGATGGTTCAGCCATTGTGCTTCGACCGAGACGCGATCGCCGAGAGGAACGCGTCCTGGCTCCAGGTCGTAGAAATCGCGGTGCGCCTGCATTTCACTCAAGTCCACCGGAAAATATGGCGCAGCCATCTGTTCTTCCATTACGCGCTTCAGGGTTCGATTTCTGGGAGGAGTGAAAAATGAAACTGCTTTCGCCCTTGTCGTAGAGCGGACGGAAGAAGGGAATTCCTTGAATGTGGTCCCAGTGGAAATGGGATACGAAGATGTGAGCTGAGATGGGTTTGCCCTGAGATTCCTTCTGAGCTGTTGCCCGAGCGAACGCAAACCGGTTCCGCAATCAAAGACATAGATCGAGCTCGCCCGCGCGCACCTCGACGCACGAAGTGTTGCCTCCATAGCGCAGGTTTTCCGCCTGCGGCGTTGGCGTCGATCCGCGCACGCCCCAAAATTTGACGCGCATAGCCACCCAGTTGTTCGGCGATTGCTATAGGAATCTTCCATTGCGTAGCAGTTTCCGTCAATTCATCTGCTGGTTCCGATAGTAACCACTTGCTCCCCTATAATGAACGCTCGCACGCCACACGTGAGTCGCCCCACATGCACGACTTTGAAAATTCGCTGAACTCGCGCGGAATGCCACCCTGGTTCCGGTGGTTAAGTCGATCTCTGCGGACTTGCTTACGCCAGTTTCGGCATTTTTGGCTCTGGCGGAAGGAGAACCAGATCGCATTTCTGCTGGAATCCGTCGAAGGTGGGGAAAAATTGGCCGTTACACTTTCCTGGGCGCACGGCCGTACATGCGCGTGCAATCGCGTGGTCCAGAGGTAGTGGTCCAACGCGGCCGCAAGAGTGAACGAAGCTCAGGAGACGTCTTTGCCACGCTGAAGGCTCTGCTGCGCGAACATCGGGTTGCGCAGTATGAGGGACTTCCTCCTTTCACCGGAGGCGCCGTCGGATATTTTGCCTACGACATTGTCCGCCAGCTCGAGAAGATTGGCGAGCACGCCACCGACGACCTCAACGTCCCAGACTGTGTCCTGATGTTCTTCGATCGCCTGCTGGCTTTCGATCACCTGCGTCATCAGATCCACATCGTCGCCACCGCCGACCTGACCCGGGAAAAGCCTCGTCCCGCCTACGATCGCGCGGTAGCAGACATCAACCGCATCGAGAAGAAATTGGCTCGCGGGTGGAGTCCTCGTTTCGGAAGAAACCCCCGCCGTCCCGGGCATCGAAACTGAAGGTTGTTGCTGTAACCAAGCCCGGCCAGTTTCTGAAGAGCGTTGAGAGAGCGAAGGGAGCACATCGGCGCCGGAGACATCTTCCAGGTTGTCTTATCCCAGCGCTGGGACTTCACGCCTGGCGTCGGAGCGTTTGAATCTTTACCGTGCGCTGCGCACCGGTGAACCCTTCTCCCTACATGTATTTCCTGCGTATGGGTAGCGCTTCCACGAAGTCGCTTCCATTGCATGTGCTTGGATCGTCGCCGGAAATGCTGGTGCGTGTCTCAGGCCGCAAACTCGAATACCGTCCCATCGCTGGGTACTCATCCTCGCGGCAGGGACGAAGCCGCCGACACCGCACTCGAGCAAAAAATGCGCACCGACGAAAAAGAACGAGCCGAACACGTCATGCTTGTCGACCTTGGACGCAACGATTTGGGTCGCGTCAGCGACTACGGTTCCGTCAAAGTGCAGGACCTGATGTACGTCGAACGCTACTCGCACGTCATGCACCTGGTACTCGGCTCTGGAAGGGCGTTTGCGTCCCGATCTCGATGCGATCGACGCGCTCGCCGCATGCTTTCCGGCCGGAACGCTAAGCGGGGCGCCGAAAGTGCGCGCCATGCAGATCATCGAGGAACTTGAACCCGTGCGTCGCGGAGTCTACGGCGGATCAGTCCTCTACGCCGACTTTGCCGGAAATCTCGACTCGTGCATTGCAATTCGCACCATGCTCGATGAAAGGCAAACAAGCATACCTGCAGGCGGGCGCGGGCCTCGTGGCCGATTCCGATCCGCAGAGCGAGTTCGACGAGTCTCGCAACAAGGCACAAGCGCTACTGCGGGCAGTTGAAATGGCTCGAACCGGTCTCTAGTTGCAAGCGACTGAAGACTACTGCTTTAGAAAATTCTCGACCAGTTCTTGCCGTCGGCAGTGAGAACGCTCTCGGGATGGAATTGCACCCCTCGACGGGAAAGCGGCGATGGCGAAGTCCCATGATGACGCGGGTGCCATCTTTCTCGCGGGTATGGGCGGTGACCTCGAGGTCAGCGGGCAGGTCGTTTTCGGAGACGATGAGCGAGTGGTAGCGAGTCGCGGTCATCGGCGAAGAAACGCCCGGAAGATCGTCTGACCGTCGTGCTCAACCTGACTGGTCTTGCCGTGCATGAGGTTCTTCGCGCGTACGACGCTTCCGCCGAAGGCAGCGCCAATGGCTTGATGTCCCAGACATACGCCCAGTGAGCGGCACTTTCCCGGCAAAATACCGGATGAGGTCAATGCTGATGCCAGCCTCTGCGGTGTGCATGGGCCCGGGGAAACGACAATGCGATCCGGTGCAGCCGCTCGATAGCGTCAATAGTGACCTGATCGTTGCGTCGAACCTCGACCTTCGCACCGAGCTCGCCCAAGTACTGGACGAGGTTGTACCGTAAACGAGTCGTAGTTATCGAGCACGAAGACCATAAAGGATCATTTTGACACAGGGGAGATGTGTGGCTGGGTCGTGCCCCTTCTGTGCCCGATTCTTGCTATTCGACCTTATTCGCCTAGCAGGGAGGATTTCACCCAACGCTTGACAGGGTTGACGTACCACGCCATGCTTACTGGGTTTTGGAGGCCCGCCCATGGCCGATGCTCAGCAGGACAGCTGGTCGACGCGAAGGTTCGCGCTCCGTCTGCCCGTATCCGTTACCTACAGCGAGAACGGCGAGCAGTCAAAATCGGCCCAGACCCGGGACGTCAGCGCGCGTGGCATCTCGTTTTTCGTGGATGCTCCCATCGCCAAGGACTCGCCGATCGAGTTCACGCTGACCCTGCCCCCTGAAATCACGCTGACGGAGAGCATAAAAGTTCGTTGCAAGGGACGCGTTGTCCGGAATCGACGATCCAGCCGCGAACGGAAAGATGGCTGCGGCCGCAGTCATCGATGAATACGAATTTCTTCGCAGGGCTGATAGTCGCTCACCATCTTCCACGGTTCAATAGAACATGGCTTCTGGCAGAGAAATTTCTCGACGTGCTTTTGTTCAAACGGCGTCGTTGGTCGCGGGTTCCGCATGCGTCAGGTGGCCGATTGCATTTGCGGACACGGCGGTAACGGCGCCACTCCAGGAGTTTGGTTATCGCGATGTTGTTCTTCGATAGCGCGCTCCACGAAAGGCAACTGCAAGAAACGCAATCATTGCTGATGTCGCTTGAACGACGACAGCCTGATGGAAGCCTTTCCGCGCCATGATTGGGAAACCGCGCGCCCGGCGAGGATCTGGGTGGTTGGTAGCCGCTACGATCCAGAATTATGACTGGCATACCTTCGATGCCGGATTTGCGCCCTCGGCCACATTCGGGCAGTGGCTGTCAGCGCTCGCGCGCGGATATGCGATCAGTGGATCTCCCGAAGTACGAGAGAGAGTGCTGCGGTTAAATCGTCTCGTATGCGCAGGAAATTGATGGCAAGTTTTTCGCCAACAACCGCTTTCCCCCGCTTATTGCTAGCGACAAGTTGCCATGTTAGGGCTGATAGATTCCTGCACCGTCCGGCGAATGATGCAGGATGCGTTCAAGATTCTCGAACGCATGACGGACACAGCGCTACCGCACTTGCCAAATGGAGCCGTGGAACATGGCAAGTCGTGGCGTCCGGGGAACGGACGAGTCGTACACCTGGGACGAGTCATACACCAACTCAGAGAACATGTTCCTCGCGTATCAATATGGCGCGTGGTGAGCGGTATCGCGAATTGGGGAAGAAGTTTCTAGCGGATTTTTATTACGATCCGTTGTCGCTGGGACAGAACATTCTTGCGGGGCGACACGCCTACAGCCACGTCAATTCATTGTCGTCCGCAATGGCAGGCTCACCTGACGCTTGAAGCGAGAAGCACCGCGCGCCGCCAAAAACGCATACGAGATGCTGATCGCAACAGAGCTTCGCAACGCGGAGGATGGGGGCCGGATGAATTGTTATGCGAGCGCCGGGAGCGACGACGTCGAAGCCAGCCTCGACGAATGCACCATCACACGTTTGAAAACGCCTTGCGGCGCGTACGCCCATTTCAAACCGACGCGTTACCTGATGCGCGTGACCCGCGATTCGCGCTACGGAGACAGTATGGAGCGCGTGATGTGCAACACGATTTTGGGTGCGAGGCCGATGCAGCGCGACGGGCGCAGATTTTTATTACTCGGACTACAACTTCAAAGGGCAGAAGGTGTACTGCGTGATCATCGCTGGCCATGCTGTTCCGGTGCACGATGCCGCAAGTCGCGACAGATTACGGCATTAGTACGTATTGCGGGATGCGCAGGTAGTAGCACGTCAATTTATATATCCCATCGACTGTGAAGTGGATACAGGATGGTGTGCAGGTTGTGTTCACGCAGAAGGGTGAGAGTATCCGTCTGACCCGGTTGTTCAGTCTGCGACGTGCAAACATCGCGGGCGCGTGAGTTCGCTCTCATTTTCGAATTCCCGAGTGGGCTATTGGTGCATCCGTTTCCGTCAACGGCAAGCGCGTGACAGATAGTCCGCAGTCGGGAAGATTCGCGACACTGCGACGGGAATGGCGGAACGGAGATCGAGTCGAATTAGAGTTGCCACCTCAGGCGAGGCTGCAAGCCGTCGATGCGCAGCATCCGAAGACTGGTGGCGCTTAGTAAGCGGACCACTCGTGCTGTTCCCGATCGGTCGACGTGCCCGAGGTGAGCGTTGCCACAATTGCGCGCTGCGAAGAAAATTGGGATGCAGCGATGGCAGAGTTCAGACTGCGAAGGCGATGACTCGACTTTCTGCCTTTTACTGCGATTGAGAATGAGACCTATTCAACCTATGTGCGGGTTGGGTAGGGCTGGTCGCTTTGTTGATGGTTGTCCGATGGGTTCCCATCAAGTCCCTCGCCCCGACGGAGAAATACGCGGACGCTTGGTGGATACGCTACTTAAGAAAGAAATGCGGCGAGAAGTGTCGCGATTATTTAACTGTGCGTGGTTCGGAAGGCTTTTGAGACATCGTTCTGCCGTTTCGAGTTCTGAGTAGCGGCTGCCCTCCTGTTCGATCAGAGTAATGATCTCGATCCCGCCGACGCTTTCTGGCTGCGTGCGAAGATGTTTTTCCAGTCTGCCGAGCCTTCACCAAACAAAACATTTGTAGCCTTTCGCCGGATCGGGCGACCAATCTTTGCAATGCATGGAGCGGATTCGCCCCGGGTTCTGTCGAATCTAAGCCACTCGGGTCAGACCCAACTTCTGAGGCAGGTACCGACGTCGAGCTTGCAAAGGCGACGGAGGCCGCTGGTGTTTTTTGCGAGAATCTCGATGGGGCGCTGTCCGCTGACCGGCGTAAATTCGGGCTGGTGGTTGTGGTATCCGGCCTTGATGCCGGAGGGCTCCAAGCTTGTCATGCGGCAGCGTTGAGTTCGTCAGCGACGGCCTTCCAGCCATCGTTGCCTTTCGGTTCCGCGTGTGCGCAAATAACGTACTTACTGCCGAGAATTGCGTTCATATCGCGGGCCCGGTTGATGTTTTCAGGCAGCAGATTGGGTTCGTCGTTATGAGTGGAATAGCAGCGTATGCCGACCTCGTCCATTACCTTACGGATCTGTTTTGTTTGAGCTTCGGTCCAGGAAAAGTAGGGGCCGTAGAATTCGACGCACTCGTAACCCATTTTGGCGATCTGCTCGCACGGTGCCTTCCGGATCTTTGTCGAGAGCTTCGCGGACGGAATACAGTTCGAGGCCGACAGGGTCTTGCGTGGAGCCTGCGGCTGCAGCGCGAATCGCGAAGGGCGCTATCGCTGAGAGCGTCGATGAATCAACGTCGTGTAGATCGCATCCGGGAATCCTACACCGGGCTGACGTGAATTCACCACAGGCTTTGATCACCCAGGAGACGAGAGGCAACCAGCGGCGGATTAGGATTTCAAGATGCCGAAAGAAAAAGCGTGGTGCTGGCAGTCGTGATCGGAGAGACGTTCCACAAAAGCCCTCAGCTCCGATCTCTCGGGAGTCGGCGAAGAATCAGATCCTGCGCGTGCGGCGACTTTGCTCCACTCTGCCGGGCAGTTCAGAAAAGCTTTCCATGGGGAACCCACTTTCTTGTTGCCAAGAAAGTCTTTGCCATGTTCGCGAACAATCATCATAACGACGGGCACAGGCTGTGTATGTGCCGGTCGAGCCGGGGTATCAGGCGACGCTCTTGAAGTCCGCGCCACGCAAATATTTTTATCCGCCCTATGTTGGGGTAAAGGATGGATCGGAATTGAACTTGAGACGGGTGGATGATGAGGAGCTGGGATTGCATTTGATTGAGGCGTGGAAATTGATCGGGAAGAAGCGGAAGTGAGGTATGCGTCGGGGAACACAACATCCTGAGGAGCGCGCGCGGGCCGCGACGTCCGGTGGCCCCTTAGTTCAGCTTCGTGGTCGCGATGCGGACTGGTTGCAGGGTCTCGGGGGCGAACTAACTCGCCGTTTTCTTCGTGATCGATCTGCGTGTTGACCATAAAAATCAGATTGTCTTTGTAGATCGTTCCCGTTGTCGGCAACTCGACAAAGGGCGATCGGAATTCGAGCAGTCGCCCGGCAGTGATTCGTTTGCCGTCCGGCGATAGTTGCAGCTCGACGATGCGCGTTTTCACCAGTCCGTTCTGGATCGCGATGAGATTTCCTTTCGATAGTAAAGTCCGTCGACCTGCGCCAAGTTACGTCATCGGGAGCGTGTAGGTCGGTAAAGATTGCTCCCGGTCAAGGCTCATCGTGACGATTCCGTATCCGTAGGCGACGTAAATGGCTTGCTCCGTCTGGTGAAAGAGCAATGCCATTCGGGTAACGGACGCCCTTTCAAGATTGACGCGGATCAGTCCTTTGGATCCAGCGGCGAGTTTGTAGACCGCTCCGTCGTCGCTGTCGCTCACAAACACATCGCCTTTGGATGTGATCGCGAGGTCGTTGAACAGGTGCTTGCCAGGTTGACTGGGCGCGTACCTGGCTGAGCGCGTCTTGCCTTGCTGATCGAAATGGAACAGCAGACTTGCGCCTTTGGCTCCGTTGCTGCCCATACGCTGCGGTCCCGCGCGCGTCGACTTTGATGGTGCCGAGCACCGCGAGTGTGCCGTCCTGTCCTTCGGAGATGTAAGTCCGAGATGTCGCCAGAACTCGAGATTTTGAGAATTTTGCGGTGATGAACGCCGCTGACGTACAGAGCGCCGTCGACGGGATCGGATCCGATAACCTTCTGGAAATGAGATCGTTCAGAGGAATTGCATGAACGAGCCGGCTCGCAACGAGCGGCGGATATTTCTTTGTACTTGCGCGACGAGATTCTGGGAAGGCATCGCAAGAACGGGAGGTCTTTGAAAGCTGCTTCGGGCGTGGGGTCCAGCCAGGGAACTTTGAAAGCGACTGCGTCAACTCTTCGAGCGCCTGCTTCGCTATTGCCCGCCTCCATGTATTCGAGTGCGATGGCATAGTGGACAGCGGCCTTATCTGGCGTGGAGCGCAGAAGCGACTTGAACTTTTTCCAACTTTGCGGGAGGTAGTGGGCTTTCCGTCGCTAAGTTTGCAGGATGGCTCGTGCGTGAAGAGGAAATGCGCACTGAGGCAGATCAGTAGCGTCGGCAGGATGAGAGTTTTCATGTTTGTTCGACTGGGTAGCAGAGTTTTTGTTATCGGGAGCATGCGCAGTTTATTTTCTTTGGATGGTCGCACTCGGCGGCATAACCGGTTAACTTCCGCTGGTCGGAATAATTAGCCATTGACGGCGATGGGCCGCAAACCAGCCAAGAAGCGACTTTGGAGTTTAGAGCCCGACTTCTGCCCACGGTGGGGCTCGGTGATATGGTTAGCCGATAGGACTCCAAAGGTGGTCGTGAAGTTTTTGCCCTCGAGAATGGTCAGGGTTCTCCGATTGCTCGTGGTCGGAGCGTTGCCCGTGTCGACGTTAGATGGGCGCAGCAAGCAGCGCCCGCAAATAAACCGTCGTTCGCGGCAGTAAGTAATATTCGACTTGAGCACGACAAGACGCACTCAACGCTCGGAGATTACAGCCGAGCCGTCCGGTCACTCCCAGAAATTCAGAGAGATTGATCCGCCGCCGCGGATCGTTATCGACCTGCCCAACCTGCGGGTTGCGGTGCGGAGCAAACGGATCAAAGTTCAAGCCGACAAGATTTCTGCAATCCGGGTGGATCAGTTTCAAGACCGTCCGCCAGTCACGCGGGTCGTGGTCGACCTGCTTTCGCCACACAAATTTCATTGGAGTGCTTCCGGAAATGTATTGCTCGTAACACTAGAGCCTTCGGTAGTGGAAGCGGTTGAGCCGGAACCGACGCCGTCGGTCGCAGGTCTCGTGCGGCGGTGCGGAACCGATGGCCGATCCCCGTGAGCTCCGGCAATTCGGGTGCGGTAATGCTGGCTGGGAGCAGCCTGGCGGCGGGGTCGTCTCGTCACAGCGGGGAGAAACGGCACGCCTGCAGCTGGCGCGTGGCGGAGAGGTGCGGGTGTGTCCGGGGACCACAGTATCGGTGACGCCTTCACAAACGGACGTGACCTAATCGCTTTCGCTGAATGTCGGTGCGATTGAAACGCAGTACCGGCTCGAAGCATCGGCGGACTCGATCCCTCACGCCCGATTTCAGAATTCAGTTCCCGGGGCCGGGGAGTTCCGATTTGCCATTAGCGCCGAGCACTCGCGGCAACACGTGCGTCCGTTCGATGATGGGCAAACACTGCGTCGGCAGTCGGTGTCGGAATTGATTGGAGACCGGACCACCAGGTGAAGCCCACGGACCAGTTGCGGAGTTTCCATGGCGGCAGCCTTGATCGCGTGGATTCGGTGTGCCGCTTGAGCGCGGATGCGCACCCGCCTCCCCGCCCGTGATGAGAGCCAATTCGGTGCCCACGGTGGTGCCGGATGAGAAATTGCCGACATCGACCGCACTGGCGAGTTCTCATGGACAAAACCGGTTACACCTCCACGGATGGGACGGTGCAGGCCGCGAATACATCGTCGAAGCAAACGGGAGTCGGGACGGAGGACCGCGCCGCTGCCGCCGACGAAAGAAGAGGAAATCAAGGTACCGGGTTGAAGCGCCGATCGTATTCCGGGCGAGCGATTCTACCAGTCGACAGGCAGCGGTCCGAAGCCGGGTAATGCAGCTGCGGCGACCACGAATGCGGCGGCTAAGACGGATCCGACGGCGCCGATTCCCAAAGCACCAGGTCCGACGACCGTGACCGCGAAGAAGGCGGAGCGTAAGGGATTTTTCGGGAAGATTGGCGGGTTCTTTGCGTCGATTTTCAAATAGTTGTTTGTAAAGAGTCGCGAGTCGCCAGTCGTCGTGCGGGCCACCGCTTTGCGGCGGTTTGCATCTAGGGGTGGACAATGACAGCCTCACATCCGGAGCCCTGGCCAGATTTTCCTCGGATCGACACCCTTGGGCGACATCGATTTCCAATCGGCGCCCAGCCAACTTTCTTTGTTCCTTCCTCTTTCATGCGGCGTTCATTGCCTTGATTTGGTTACTGGCACGGTCCGTGTCGCCAGCGACCCCTGCAGGCGTAAATGCGCGTGCGCGTGGCAAAGCCGAGCCCCGATCATTTTTTCGGGCACGGGTGGTGGGGAAGTGAGGCAGCCAAGATCTGTTGCCCGCATCTCGAGGTGCGTTGCCACGTGCGAGGCCTGATGAGCAATTTGTCTCCGCCATCTGCCGTCTTGATCAAAGACAGCCCTGCACTTCCAATGGAGCCTACCGTCCTTATGGCGGCTGACGCTGTGCCTCCGCAGACTGGGCCGTTGGGGGATCCGCTTCCGAATGTCACCGGACCGTTGTCGAACGGGCCTGGCACGCGGGTGGTGGAATTGGGAATGACCGTTGCGGTGAGGGTGGGCCGAGGCAAAGGTCTGGGATTCGGTGACGGGCAGCAGGGACTCTATCCGGCGGGACGGAATGGGGTGACCACGCCACGCCGTAATTGACGATCCCGAACCGGCCTACTCGGACGCGGCGCGAGCAGCAAAGATGCAAGGGACGGTGACGCTTTGGCTGGTTGTGGGAACCGACGGTCGGCCGCGAGGCGTTCGCGTACGAAAAAGGTCTGGGAATGGGGCTCGACGAGAAAGCGGTCGCCGCGGTCGAGACGTGGAAGTTTGAGCCGTCGGTGCTGAACGGGAAACCCGTGGTAGTAGCCATCAATGTGGAAGTGAACTTCCGATTGTTTTAGGAATGCGAAATTGCGCGGGGCAAATGTGTGGGAACTCATCTCCCGACGCCACCTTTCAATATGCCGTCGATCTGAACGATATCGGCATCACCCTCGCCTACTGCTGCGAAGACCCACCTCCCGTCGGAAGACCACGAGATGCGGCGCGCGATGAAAGTGCGTTTTTGGCCAAAATTGGTCAGGCGCGTTAACTTTCCGTCGGCGGTAGACGCTGCCCATATGTTCGTTCCGGGACCGTCATCTAGAGGAAGCGCCAAGCGTTTGCCGTCGCGCGAGATTACGGGATGAAGCCCTGCCATAAGGGAACTCGCTCACCTGAAATGCGGGCAAACAGAATGGACTGATCCATTTTCCGGTCGGGCGGCGCGCAATTCGTAGTCGAGTGAGCCATTCAAATTTTGCAGTGGCACGACGTAGTACAAAGCAGAACCATCGGGAGCCACGGCGGGCCCGCGAGCGTTGTCGGATCGCACGAGAACGGGTGTTCCACCTGAGACAGAGACTTTCATTAGACGGAAGCTTCCAGTTTCCTGCACAGGAGATGACTCGCAGTAGTAGAGCCATTGACTGTCACCAGACCACGCGGCCCACGTCCCCATGGACAAGACGACGTGAAGGTCGCTTCCATCGGGTCGGATGAGCCAATACCGGATCGATCGGCCGATTCCTGCGGCAGGCTCGTTGATGGCAAACGCAATGGACTTTCCATCAGGCGACCAAATGGGAACTCCCGCTACGACCCGGGGATCTTTTTCAAAAGTGATTTGGCGTGTTTCGCCGCTGGCAGATTCTGAATCCATAAATTTCCGTGGCCGCCATTGTCCGAGAGATAGACCATTTCGCGATCGGTGGGGTCCAAACTCCGGAGTTTGCACCTGTCCAGTCTGGTGAGTGATACGGACCGCCTGACGAACATTGTCGACCGGGTCGGGGCCCGTCGGGAATTTCCAAATATCGAACTGCATGCGCCGGCGGCTCCGGGAGGATTCGCCCGTTGCGATCAACGTCGGGGTTTTCGTCTCCGGAGTCGCCGAAGGTCAGTTGTTGCGGCTCACCGCCAGACGCAGATACAGACCAGAGATGAAGGGTCGGAAGGTAGAGCAGCGTGCTCCCGCGCGCTGAACTGTAAACGAGTTGGTTGCCGTCGGGGGTCCAGGCAAGTCCACTCATGAGCGTTCCGTCTTTGGTGATTTGCCGGGAGTTGCCACCAGATGCCGATACCAAGTACACGTCGTCAGCCCAGTTCTCGCGGCTGTGAACGTAAGCAATCGTGGCGTCGTTCGGCGACCAGCGCGGCTGACGGTAGCTGAAACCGGGAACTGCAGACCGTAATCACTTTAGGCTCGGATCCGTTCCGCTCGGACGTCACAAGTTCGATCTGATTACCATTCCAGCCGAAAGAAGGCGAGGCGTTTGCCATCATGGCTCGCGTCCGCGCCACTCATTGCGGAGACCAGGCGACGCGGTACGCCACCCAGGGCGGATATTTCCCATAGGGTGCCTTGAGCGTCGCCTTCAGGAGGGGGCGTGTAGTAAGATGATTGTCGACGAATCCTCCGACCAGCGTGGTTCGAGATGATCACCGTCGCTGCGGGTAATTTGCAGCGGCGCTCCTCCGGCTAGGCAACCGGATCCAAATCTGACGAGAGCCGGTCGAGTCGCTTACGAGATGCTACTGATTTTCCATCGGGCGAGAAGGCTGGGCTGTCTTCGATCCCGGCGAAGTCGCTGAGACGCAGAAATGAAACAGCAGTGGGTGCAGGCTGGCTTCTTGCGCGAGCCAACCACCACGCCGTCCCGCGGCGACAGCAAGTACGAGCCCGGCGAGCATCCACCACAAAGGGCGACCAACAAGCCGCTTTTCAAATGGCGCGGGGGCTAGAACGCCAGAGTCGGAGCTGGCCGACATGGATTCGAGATTGAAAGCAAGGTCCCGTGCCGACTGAAAACGCTCTTCGGGATTCTTCTCCAGACAATGGTGAACGATGCGATCAAGCGTCACTGGAATGTTGCGGCCGCTTGCAATCAAATCAGGAGGATCTTCTTTGAGAATGGCGCTGGCAGTATCGGCCGCCGTGCCCCGTCGAAAGGCCCGTTGGCCGGAGACCATTTCGTAGAGCACGGCGCCAAAACTGAAAATATCGGAGCGACGATCTGCTTTTGTCCTCGGACTTGCTCGGGCGACATGTATCCGGCCGCTGCCGAGCATCACGCCCGACCCGGTAAGTGGCTCGACGGCCGCTAACAGGTGTTGTCCTGAGGGCCTAGTTCAGTTGATTTTGCCGGGCCAAAATCCAAGATTTTGATTCGCCCGTCGGAGCAAATGAACACGTTGTCGGGCTTCAAATCGCGGTGAACGATATTTTTTTCGTGGGCCGCCGCTAATCCTTGATGCGATCTGCACCGCATAGTCGGTCGCCTTGCGGGGACCGCGCACCTTCCTGCAGGCGGTCGCGCAGAGAGACACCATCGAGAAGTTCGGTGACGAGGTGCGGGACTTCGCCGTGTGTCCCTAACATCGTAGACGGCGAGGATGTTCGGGTGGTTCAAGGCACCGACTGCATGCGCTTCCTGTTCAAATCGCCGCAAGTCGCTCCGAGTCGCGACAATGAGTCTGGTAGGACCTTAATCGCGACTTCGCGATTCAGGCGCGGATCGCGTGCGCGGTAAACCTCTCCCATCCCTCCCGCTCCGAGGGGCGAGAGAATCTCGTAAGGGCCGAGTTTTGTGCCGGCTGCCAGGGGCATGCGGAAGGCGAATTATACGTGGGGAGGATGTGGGAGGGGACGAGCGGGGATGCCCGTCCTCCATTTTGGCGAATTCTTAGAACTAAGCGGATTTGCTATGAGCGGCGGAGGGCTTTGCCGAGTGGCGCAGCCTTTTCGCGCACGGCGTCGGCGATTTCCGCTCCGCGATCCATAGCGTCGCCTACCTTCTCGCGCACGGTTTCGTGGATGTCTCCGAAGCGATCGCGGACGTCCCCACGCGCTCTCGCAGGGATTCGCGGGCATCATCGCTCAAATCAGAGATCTTTTCGCGGGCATCGTCGTATCCGCGGCGCAAATCCTTTCTCATCTGCTTGCCAGTTTTAGGAGCAAGCAGCAGTGCTGTTGCGGCGCCTATGCCAACTCCGATCAGCAGGAACGTCACGGCTGTGCTGACGTTGTTGTTACCTTCAGAAACTTCATACTTACCGACTCGCATGATGCCTCCAGAAAAAATGTGATGAGAACGGCACGACTCAGGGTCAGATGTTTTGGCGCGCCAGGACGTTGCTGAAAACCATTCTATTCCTGTTTGAGTCCAGGTCGCTGAAAACGTTCACTCTGGGGTGCGATTGAAGGAGATATGTAGTTCCTGATCGTCAGTAATGGAAACATATTTGCCCTGGGGTGTTGGGAACGCCGACTTCCCGAACTCGGCAAGCCTGTGTAAAATAAGACTTTCGATCATCCTGTGCGATACGGACTATGTGGCTTGCCCGCCTTCCGTACGCCACTCGAGCGCGCAATCATTTAAGGAGAACCTCAGCAGCATGTCGATTCCAGCGACACAACTTCGCTTCCGGCATGATCATCAAGCACAACAATGATCTGCATTCCGTGTTCAGCGTCGAGCACCGCACGCCCGGCAACCTGCGCGCGTTCATCCAGGCCAAGCTGCGCAACCTGCGCACCGGCGCCATGTTCGAGCATCGCTTCCGCTCGCCCGACCCGATCGAGAAAGTCAACGTAGATGAAGTGAGCATGGAATTCCTCTACGCCGACGGCGACGAGCTATTACTTCATGGACACCGACCAACTTCGAGCAGACCCACCTGACCCGCGAGACACCTGGGCGACGCCGTGGAATTCCTGACGCCGAATCTGCAGATCAAGGTGGAGTTCTTCGATGGCAAGGCGGTTGGAATCGAGCTGCCGCAGACGGTTGATGCTTGACCGTACTGGAGACTGAACCTGGGTTGAAGAGCGCCACCGCTTCCAGCGTGACCAAGCCGGCGAAGACCGAGACCGGGCCTTGATCGTGCAGGTGCCACCCTTTATCAACGAGGGAGAGAAGATCAAGGTTGACACCGCGGAAGGGACCTATCTTGTCGAGGGCGTAGAGCGAGGTCAAGCTTAGACCCGGTCAGATTGTAGACGTAATCCAGGCCAGAAGCAGGCTGCATCCGCTTTCCTCGGGATCTGGCAATCTGACTCTCATTTGAACTAATTCGATGAGTGGCGCTCCGCAAGTCGGCCGCGCGCTTCCTCGTCCGCGGACGCGTACAGGGAGTGGGTTTTCGCTGGTTTGTGGAACGCGAGGCGCACATTCTCGGTATTGCGGGCTGGGTCCGCAAACAATTCTGACGGAAGTGTAGAAGTGATGGCGCATGGGTACTGCTGCGACCAGATTGCAGGTTTACGGTCGCGCTTGCGCGAGGGACCGCGAGCATCGCGTGTGGATGATGTCGAAGAGTCTGAGGATCGAGGCGAAGCCTGGAGTTGATTGTCATTTCGAATTGAAGGAGCGTGGTAAATGTCGAAGTCGGGACCATGAACTGTGACCAGCTGAAGAAGCTGATCCGCGAGGTGCCTGATTTTCCCAAAAAGGGCATCCTGCTTTACGACATCACCACACTGCTGAAAGACAAAACGGGGTTTCGCGACGCTGATCGATCGTGCTTTCCGAGAATTACATCGGCAAGCAGGTGGACTCTCGTGTTCTCGGCATGGAAGCGCGTGGATTCATCTTCGGTCCGGCGCTGGCATACCGGTTGAATGCCGGATTTGTTCCTGTGCGGAAGCCGGGCGAAGCTTGCCCGCGGAGACAGTAAAGATCAGCTACGAACTGGAGTACGGCAGCAATGCACTTGAGATCCACAAAGACGCCATTGAAAAGGGCCAGCGTGTTCTGATCGTCGATGATTTGCTGGCAACTGGCGGAACTGCGGTGGCGACAGCCCAACTTGTTCGCGACCTGGGCGGGAGATCGCAGGACTGGGTTTCGTAGTCGAACTTGATTTTCTGAATGGGCGCGAGAGGTTGGCGTTCTCACGACGTGTTCTCGCTGCTGCACTACGATAAATAGCGGCGAACAAATCGTGAGAGTTGGGAAGGCGAGCGACTCCAAGTGGAGTCGCTCTATTTGTTTAAGTTGCTGTGTATCCTGAGTTGGCTATTCTTCGTGCTCTGTCTGGAAGAGCAGGTCGGCTGGGACGTCATTGCGGGCGAACGGATCGGATTCGGCGCCGCTTAAGGGCGTGAGGGTGGAATCCAGATCTGTTTCTGCGCCTCCCACTTGCTTTTCGTCTTTCCGTTGAAGCCTGCGTTGGGCCTTCTCGCGTTGCTTTTCCTGGCGAGAGCGCTCCTTCTGGCGTTTTGTGAACGTTGATCCTTTTCCTGCCATATGTGTCTCCTGGGGCACACACTGGCCTGCAACCGAACACGGTTTGGGCCTCGGGTGCTGCGATGTTTTAGTCTTGCGAGCCGGGACCTACCAGCGTGGTTCCCGGGGTTGCCTTGCATGGCCTTGGTAGTCGTCGCGTCCGCCACCTCCGCCACCAAACCTTCCTCCACGTCCGCCGCCACCCGCCGGCGGATTTTTCCTTCGGGCGCGCTTCGTTGACCTTCATGGGGCGTCCGCCTAGATCACTGCCGTCGAGGCGGTGATGGCTTTTGTTGCGGCCGCTGCGTCGGTCATTTCCACGAATGCGAAGCCTCGCGAACGGCCCGTATCGCGATCAGTCACGATGCTGACACGCTCGACTGCGCCGTGCGGTTCGAACAGAGCGCGAAGTTCTGGTTCAGTGGTGCTATGCGGGATGTTGCCGACGAACAAATTCTTCATGATAGTTCCTTCTCGGGGAGGGAGTGGATGTACTGATCGTGGTTGACCGAATCAAGCGACACCAATGCGGCTGTCGCAAGCGTTGTCACTTTGCATCGAAATTCTTTTGCCCTCCGCGGCGCCTGTGCGGGCGAGCCACCGGGCCTCTTGCGGATTGAGGTGGCGAAGATGAGAGCTGTGTTAGGCATTCGCGCCGTCTTTCTTTTTGGCGGTTGAAGGGGCTGCCTTCTTCGTGGGACTTGCGCCAGGCCTGGTGGCGGTTGGATCCGTTTGAAGCGTAAGAAAAAGCGCCCGATTGCGGAGTCGTCGCGCAATCTTCATCTTGCGCAGAACATGGTGCTTCGCTTTGTCGCCATTGATGCTTGACATGATGCCTCTTGCTGCGGATCGGAGATGGAGTCACTTCAAGGCAGGGACATGCCCCGTGACACGTTCAATCGGAAGGAGGACATGGCACGCGCCTTCTTTCCGGACAGTAAGCTCAATCGCGAAGGCGCAGATATAGATGGGTGAATGTGTCTTCGTGGTTAAGACCTACTATCGACTATACGCGATAAAGACAGGAATCTCCAGTGAGGGGAAGTGGGGGTATGCAGGCGTTCCGAAGGGCGTGTGAAGCTGAATGAAGGGAATTCGCTGGAGTAAAACCCAATGTTCTGCTATCTTGAGATTCGCGTTTGATCAGAATCGGTTGTGAGCAGCATGCAGCATAAGCTAGTACCTGCCCTGCAGTACCTCTCCGACTCCTTCCAGCGTAAATTTCACCGAAAGGTAGTTTAGAACACAATGGAACAAGGAACAGTGAAGTGGTTTAACGACGCCAAGGGCTATGGCTTTATCAGCCGTCAGAGTGGCGAAGATGTTTTCGTGCATTTTTCGGCCATTCAGGCTGGCGGATTCCGCAGCCTGCAAGAAGGTCAGAGCGTCGAGTTTCAGGTGACGAAGGGTCCCAAGGGTCTGCAGGCTGAGAACGTCCGCCCTCTCTAAGCGGAACTCCTTAAAGCTATGAAAAAGCTCCGGTTACCGGAGCTTTTTTCTTTGCCTGAAGCAACGACTGTAGGAAGCGCTTACTTTCGACGGGGGAAGACAAAGCTTAGACCTCGCCAATTAGGCGAGGCCGCCACGCGAGTTACTCGGTTTTTGCTACCTGTGCAACAGTGAAAACGCGCGAATAATTCCAGCCCACATCGCCAGACTTACCGCGGTGGACACGCCGAATGAGATGATGGCGGTCCAATTCCACTGCACTTCACTTGGCTCATAACGCATTGGGGGACTCCTTCTACATCATCACGCGTAGAAGCAACAACGTTTGGTCCACGATACTGCAGCTCAAATCCGTATGGATTGGCCATTCTGTTCGTTGCAAGTAACAGACCTTTTGGTTACCGATCCAGCAGATCCCGTCAAATCAATAGGTTGCATTTGTTTTCAATAACTCCCCAGTGACCGATGGGGTAGTTTTGGAACTCAGGAGTGTGACTTGGGCCTAAGACCCTGCGAATTTTGGGCACCTGCCGAAATCTTGGCGCAAAGGAAAAAAGCCCCGTTTGACTGCATTGCGTTCGGAATTCGAGGAGGGTGGGAGTGTGCGTCAGAATTTCAGCCACGATCAGGCGCGCATCCTTCGGCAGGTAACTCTTGCGGCGAAACCAGCCTTCCATTGAATTTGCCAACTCGCCGAGGGTGCATGTGCGCTCCGATCTCCATCAATCCATCGCTCACCGGCAGAGTGTCGTCAAAAACGCTCGCGTTGGTGAAATTGCGCATCGAAAAGCTGTCCAGCCACTTCAATTCCGCAAGGACGTCGCTGACCACTGGCTTCGTATTCAATTCTAATTTTGCGCGCAAACATACCCTCATGACTCTAGCAAATCGCAATCGAAAACTTCCTTGCGCGGTTGATCTGGGAGGCGCGCTTGACAGTGGCGGTGCGAGGATCATAGTCTGCGGCACCCGATCCTATCGGGTGAAGCCTGTCATCTTCGAACCACAATCGAACGTTCGTCAGGAGAAGTTGAAAAATGATCTGGTTACTGGAATTTCTGTTAATTGGACTTATCGCCGGGTGGGCTGCTGGGAAGATCATGAAGGGCGGCGGCTACGGGCCCGCCATGGATATTTTGCTAGGCATTGCAGGCGCGTTTGTCGGGGGACGATTAATGCGAAGCCTTGGCTTTTATGCGGCAGGCGGGCTAATCCCGGCGATCCTGGTGGCGATCGTTGGAGCAGTGTTTTTGATCTGGATCACACGTTTGATCAAGAGGGGCTAAAGAATGATGTTTCGGGGTCTCACGGACAGGAACGCTGGTCGTTGATCGAGAGGTTGCGCGCTGTTGCGCGCTTAGTTCGTGTTCTTCTTCTGGGCGTGCAGACGTTTCTCCAGTTCGTCTAATTCTTGCTTTAACCCATCTGGAAGATGAGTTCCAAACTTGGCGAAGTGTTCGCGGATGAGCGGGACTTCGGCAAGCCAGCCGTCGATGTCGACTTCCAATAGTTTTTCCAGCTTCGCGGGGCTGACATCCAGCCCTGAAGTGTCCAGGGTCTTGCGGCGCAGGAAGCCGCCCAATTGAGGGTAGTTAATGGCGTGACCCTGGTCGGCGCACCGTTCCGAAAATCCACTTGAGGACTCGACTGTTCTCGCCGTATCCCGGCCACAAATATCGTCCGTTTTCGTCAGTGCGGAACCAGTTCACGTAAAGATTTTCGGTAGCTTCGCCCGGGCGTGTTGCCGGTTTTCAAATAGTGAGCAAAGTAATCGCCCATGTTGTAACCGCAGAAGGGCAGCATCGCCATGGGATCGCGGCGGAGTTGTCCAACTTTCCCGCGGCGGCGGCCGTTGTTTCGCTACTTGCGGTTGCGCCAAGGAATGTTCCGTGTTGCCAAGATGAACGCTTCAGTAACGAGCGGGACGATGCTCGCGCGGCGTCCGCCAAACAACATGGCGTCGATGGGTACGCCGTTCGGATCTTCCCATTCGGGCGCAATCACTGGGCATTGCCCGGCCGGGGTGGTGAAGCGAGCATTCGGATGCGCGGCCTTTCGGCCTGATTCCGGAGACCAGGGGCGCCGCAACCAGTCCATGAGGTGGGCTGGCTTCTTCAGTCATCCCTTCCCACCAGATGTCTCCGTCTTCCGTCATGGCGCAGTTGGTAAAAATGGAATTCTTCTGTCGCAGTCAGCATTGCGTTTGCGTTCGATTTCATGCTGCGTGCCGGGCGCGACGCCGAAGAATCCATATTCCGGATTGATGGCGTAAAGGCGACCATCTGCGCCGAACTTCATCCATGCAATGTCATCACCGACCGTCTCCACCTTCCAACCTGGAATCGTCGGAATCAGCATCGCCAGGTTCGGTCTTGCCGCACGCCGACGGGAAAGCGCCCGTAATGATATTTCACTTCTCCGGACGGGTTGGTGAGCTTCAGGATCAACATGATGCTCGGCGAGTCCATCCCTCATCGCGCGCCTGTACGAGGCAATGCGCAGCGCATGGCATTTCTTGCCGAGCAATGCATTGCCGCCGTAGCCAGATCCGTAGGACCAGATCTCGCGTGTTTCGGGAAAGTGACAGATGTATTTTTCCTTGGCATCACACGGCCAAGGAGAATCTGGCTGATCGGGTTTGAGAGGAGCGCCCACGGAATGCATTCTCGCACAAAGTCACCGTCTTCACCCAAGAGATCCAGCACACGCTTCCCGACCCGGCACATCAGATGCATGTTTGCGACAACGTACGGGGAGTCTGTGAGTTCTACCCCGATTCCAGAAATCGATGAACCGATCGGCCCGAGACTGTAGGGAATAACGTAGAGAGTTCGTCCGACCATAGAGCCGCGGTAGAGTTCACGCAGCGTCGCTTTCATCTGTTCAGGATCTTTCCAGTTGTTGGTGGGGCCCGCCTCTTCCTTGGTGCGAGCGCAGATGAATGCTTCGGTCCCTCTACACGAGCCACGTCGGCGGGATCCGAGCGGACGAGAAATGCTGATTGGGACGCTTTTCCGGATCAAGAGCCACGGCCGTGCCGGACTGAACCATCAGACGCAGCATGTTCTGGTACTCACGAGGAGATCCGTCGCACCAATACACACTTTCGGGTTTAGTGAGCTTTGCGACGTCCTCAACCCACTGCGCCAGGCGCTTATGGCGATGCTCGCCGCCACTCACCTTGTCTACTTCCACAGCAATACTCGACATGAAGACATCCTTCGCAAAATGATCTAAGGCTTGACGACCACGCTATAGAGGCGGCAGGAGCGGGTAAACGGGCGTGGTCTTGAAAGAAAATAGTCCGTTACGCCGAAATAGAGCCGCGGAAGACCCACGTATTTATTGTCCCTCAACTATTAAGGGAATCCAAGCACTATGCGGGAAGAGAGCCAGAAGAGAAACGTGACGATCGTAGGAGCACTGTCGTGGCGCCCAAAACTCGCGAAAAATCGCGCGATTCTGCAGGGCTGGAGCATACATGCAGACCGGACGTTCGGTCAGTACACTCGAGCGAATTTCTCGCGCTTGGAACCGTGCGGGCTCGCCTTGCGCCACTCGACCGGAGTCGAATTCCTTGGCGACCGCTTCGAGGTGAGCGAGCGTCTGGGCGATGGTGAGCGAATACATTTCCTGACCAAGGCCATCACCGGACTCTAGTGCTTGTTTCAGATAGTGACCAGCAATCTCGATGGCGAGCGCGTCGGTGATCATTTTGCCGGTGCGGTTGTTAAATTCCACCCACGCTGGATGTGGGAGAGCAACCCACACGGGGCGCCCGTCGACAAGAAACTTGAGGTCGACCGGCGTCGGCGTGGCGCGTTGCAATGGCTACGATGAGCGCCTGGTAAATGCAGTGAACTTCTTTTTCTGGACCAACGGTCTGACGGCTTTGAAATTCTCGCACATGGCGAAGTTTGATGATAGCGGGAAGTCGACAGCTGGCTCCAGAGTTGGCTACTCCAAAACCCTTCATAACGAACGGGGCCCGCGCAGAGGTTTTGATGGTCAGCGATGGGCGGCGATTAGATGTGCGAGTTTCGACAGGAGGGCTGCATTGCCCGCGCGGGGTAGGCTTTCAGATTGGTGCGATACTGATCGAGATTAAAAGGGAGGTCGAGTCGACGCGCTCTTTGCTTCAAGTCGTCCCAGTAGGCGCGCGTAGCCCATCTTATTTACGTAGTAGGCATTGAACACTTGTTCGAACCGGCCGGCGGACTGGCCATGCGAGATAAGGCTTCGCCCAGGTGCAGGGCTTCGCTGATGAGGAGAAACCAGCGTTGGCGATCGACTAGCACGGCACGTGCAGAGATCCTCGAAAAACCTGTCGAGGGATGGTTTGCGATAGGTGAGGTTCCCATCTTCGCCGTCGCGATTGAATCCGTAACAGATGAAGCGCTGACGAACGGTTCGCAGCAGGTCTGCAAGTTCCTGCGCAGGAGACGTGACGTGAGACTGATCACGTGCTCTTTTTCGGTCGGCCGCGCGCGAATAATCGCTTCGCGCAGGATGGGCGGAAGAGAAACGTGTGCTGCTTCTTTACCCGCGGCGTGAAAATGTAGTGACGAGATACGCATCGGCGCGGGGCGTCATGAGTCGGCGTGACAATCTTCGCAGCGGCTGCTTCTTTGCGGTATTCGCGAGGGTAGGTGATTTCCGTGTCGGTGAGCAGGTGCTGGTTGTCGATGGCAATGATGGGCAGACGCAACTTGTGTCCGACGTGGCAGGACACGGGTTCGAAGTCGGTGATGACGAGATCCAGGTTCCAATCTGCTGCTTGCTTCTCTAGGGCGCAATCGCTTCGGGTTGCATGCGGAACATTTTTAGATTCCGCAGAACAGTTTTTCCGTAGCGAACGCGGTTCTCAACGTACGTGAGTCGGAGGCCGTCGATCTCGGTGACATTGAAGTCGTCCTTTCAAGTTGCGCAAACCGCGATCGAAATGATGCAACTTTGAACGCGATGACCCCGGCTCTGAAGGTGGGTGATGACTTCGCGAGCGCGGCTGGAGTGTCCGGAACCCTCCCCATTCACTCCGTAGAGAATGTTAGCCATCAGATTGATGCTGGCACGGTGCGTGGGCCGGAGTAAATGAAATTGTGGACGTCGGTTTTTTATGGATTGTGCAAGTCTAGCGGACGCGTCGGCTATGATGAAAGCGTGCCCACCAGGACATCGACATCAGTGAAATCAGCTTCCGAGAGGACCTCCGCAAAGCCGCGCCCGTTCCTCGATTCGAAGCTCTCGTTCTTGAGAATCTCAAGCTCCCCTGGCTGATCGCTGCACTTCTCTACTCGCACGGGCGGATTTTCGAAAGTTTACGGGAAGAACCAGCTGAATCTCGGTTTCACCCAGCATGATTCACGAGCGGCGGTCCGAGCGGAATCGCGCGTTGTTTCGTGAAAAACTTGGCGCTTGTTCTAGAGGTCCAGCGGTGGCCAGTTGTTACGTTGCGGCAAATTCATTCGGATCTCATTCATCGCGTCGACCGGGTTCCGGGCATCCGCTGGCCGGGGACGGACTAATAACGCGAACCCCAGGCCTGTTGCTGGCGATTCAAACTGCGGATTGTATTGCCGTCATCCTCGGTCGACAAGAAGACCGCATGCAGTGGGCGTCTTTCATGCGGGCTGGCGGGGCACGGTGAAACGAATTGTCGAGAAGGGTGTGGGGGACATGCGTCGACATTTTGGGACAGTGGCTCGGGACATCGTCGCCGCGATCGGGCCGGGCGTGCACTCTTGCTGCTACAACGTAGGCGAGGAAGTGCGAACGAAGTTTGAATCGCAGTTTGTTTATGCTCGAGAACTCTTTCATGCGAGACGAAGGAGAGGGAAATGAGATTCACGAGAAGTATCCTTTGTTGTTTTTGACCGCTCGGGCGCCGGGGCATAGCGAATTGCCTTTCAAGATCTGGCTCAATCTTGTTGAAGCGAACCGCGCAGACAGTTGCTGGACGCAGGAGTATCGGATCGGAACATCAGTGCTTCGCCGTTGTGCACCGCTTGCCGGACTGGATTTGTTGTTCAGCTATCGCGGGGAGAACGGCAAGACGGGACGGCTGATGGGGGTTGTGGCGAGTTAAACCTTAAGGTGGTTCGGACGATCGACTCTGTGTTCTCGACGCTAGGCCCCCGACCCCTCAAGAGGAGCGAGGCTTCGGGATGACGGAATCTAAAAATGGACTGAACTCTAAAGACGCGGCTTCGCGTCTCGCTTTGTAAAGTCCGTTCTAAATTCTCGAAACTAGCGGGTTTTGATTTGGTTGTAGGAGCCTTTCACCAGGCGCATCAAAGGTCTGGTCAAGGAATTCTCCGTCTTCGGCGTTGTCGCCTACGAGTTTGTTGTTTTCAGGATTTGACGTCAAAAGTTTTCGAGGCGATGCCTGCACTTCTTCCAGGGTCTTTCCGTTGTTCACTTCTTTTTCTACAGCGTCGTTCACTGCTTTCAACAAGTCGATGAGCTGACGATGTATGTCTTGTCAGCTGCAGAACGTCGCCGTGGCCCGGGACGATGGTCGTCGCTTCCAATGTGGCCAACGTTTCGAGCGTTGTGACTTGATCGACCGGAAAACCGCCGAAGAAATATGGCGCGGGATGATCCACTAGATCGCCTGTCATAAGGATCTTCTCCTTTGGGAGATACACGATTGTGCCACTTCAGCCGTATTGCCGCGCCCGATGAATCTAATTTCGACCGGTCGCGTTGCCAAGGTCGATGTCGAGCTCCCGGTCGAACGATACGTTCGGTACCTAACTGCGCCGTCGTTTTCATTTTCCGCGACGACGGGAGCGAGCCCTGCGATCGCGTGCTCGTAGTCTTTGCGCTCGGCGTCCGACAGAGTGTGCCCATCGGGCGGCTTTATTCTCCGCGAGAATCTTTTGAAACGCGCCTCGTCGTGTTGGATAGCGCGCGACCGCGCCGAGTTGAAGCTCGGCAATGATCTTCTGTGTGTTCTTTTGAGCAATGATCCGGATGCGCTGAAAGCCTGTGCATAGGTCTGATTTCCAAGCGTGTGGTCGAAATGCCAATGCGTGTTTACGAGGAATGTGACGGGCTTGTTGGTCCACTTGCTGAATCTGATCAATATCGGCCTGCGCACTCGAGGGCAGCAAGCATGAATCCAACCACGCAGAACGCTCTTGTCACCGATGATGACGGTTGTGTTGTCCCTGAGGAAACGTATCTGGGAGCGTCGGGATGCCGGATTTCACAAGCTGTTGTCGGCCAGCTTGGTGACAGTGCGGTCTTTGGTAGAGGTCGTATCTGCACGGACAGGAATAGTGGCTACGAAAGAAGATAGAAACAGCAAAAGCAACAATGATCGAGGCGCAAAGGTCTTCCCTGAAGGTCATCGATTTTCCCCAAGAACAGCGAGCGTCATGCCAACTGAATGTTGTCTCGGACAGAAGGAGTTTCGTGTCTTGAACGTTCTTGCGGTTTGGGCTGGAAATCCGCTGAATAACGGCCGGGAGGCACCCCAACGATCCTCCGGAAGTGGCGGTGTGAAGTGGCTCTGGTCGGGGCGAATCCGGTCGAGGCCGCGACGTCTGCAAGCGCACGGCCCGAGCGAAGAAGCTTTTTGGCCTGGATTGATCCGCAGAAGCGTTTGATAGGCGTGCGGTGGCATACCCGCTTGCTGCGAAAGAGACGATGCAAAGTGGAAGGGACTTAAATCTGCGATCCGACCGAGTTCCGCCAACGAAATCGACTCCGTGGAACGTTCGGCGATGTAGTCCCGCGTGCGTCGCACGCGTACGCTTTCCGGACTGGTATACCGATGCACGGCCGTGTCGGCGCCGGGCCCAGAAGGAGTTCAACCAACTCGAAAAGTGCCCCTCGGCCTCGAGTCGCGACGTGCGCGCCTCCATCGCAAAGTACATGCGGAGAAACTGCTGTTTCAGTCGTTTGTCGTCAGCGGAACGTGCGCGACAGGTCGGGCTGGCCGTTCGTACGTCCGTAACTTCACAGATCGCACGGTCGAGGGTTCGGTCATCGATGTACAGGCTCAAGAAACTGACGGTTTGACCATCAGGCACCCAATTGTCGTGAACTTCGCGACGGCGTGAGAATAAGGTCTCCCGCGCAGGCAAGGTGGATTGCGCCGCGGCATCGCAAGTATCCGGCGCCGGCAGTGTGAAGCGCACAAATGAAGTTCGTCGTGCCAGTGGCGCTGGATAAGGACTGGGTGAATCGCATGCCACGATGAAAAACCATTCCTTCAAACCACGGGTTGCGCCAGACTCGAAGGCTCTCGGATTTGTTGGCGCGGGCTGCGGCGGGGGGAAGTGCCCTGCATGCAACCTTAGACGTGAGACAAGGTTGTCAGTAACCGACCGAGTGAGGTATGAGATAAATCTTGTGCGCCGGCAATCGTTCGCTGGTTTTGCAATGGGGACCTCACAATGTTGCGATCGAAACTGGTTCTGTTGGTTGCTGTTGTCAGGATGGATTTCTAGCTTTTCCTTAGCCGCTGACAAGGACATGACTGCAAAGATCGACGCTGGTGTCTCAAAGACTTTCAATCCGATGACGCGCCGGATGTCGCCGTCCTGGTCATTCAAAATGGAAAAAGCATTTTTGAACGTGGGTATGGGGTCAGCGATCTTCGTACGAAACATAGAATTACCCCTGATACGAATTTTCGCCTCGCATCATTGTCAAAGGAATTTACCGCCATGGCAGTCATGCTGCTCGTGCACTGACCACAAGATCTCTTGACAGCGACCACGTCACCGATGTTTTTCCCGACTTTCCTGAATATGGAAAGGCGATCACGATTCGCCAGTTGCTCACTCATACGTCTGCGGTTGCTCGACTATGAAGATCTGATGGCAAAGCAGTATGGGAACACCCCAGATGACCAGATTCCCACAGATAAAAGATGCGGGTGTTTTCGAATTGCTGGAAGCGTGAGAAGACCACGAAATTCACGCCGGGGACGAAGTGTGGACTACAGCAATTCTGCTTATTGCGTGCTGGCGATGGTCGTGGAGAAGAAGTCGGGAAGATCGTTTGGTGAATTTCTAAAAGAGCGAATTTTCACGCCGCTCAAGATGGACCAGACGATAGCTTTCGAAAGGGAAAAGAATGAGGTTGTGCGGCGAGCGTTCCGAGAACACGAAGTCCGGCGAGGGTTGGAAGGAGACGGACCAGAGTTCGACATCCGCGACGATGCTAGGCGACGGTGGAATTCTAACGTCGCTGAATGACATGGCGAAGTGGGACGCGGCGCTTCGCCAGAACACTCGTTGTTGAGCGAGGGAAATGGAGCCTGCGTACGTGCCGGTGACAGTCGATGGCAAGCCCACCGCTGAGCCCGACGGGGGACGCCGGTAAGCTACGGGTTCGGATGGTTTCTGGATCCCTGCACAGGACATCCGAGAATGTGGCACTACGGTGAGACGATGGGGTTTGCCGCTCCACGATTCAGCGATTTCCTAAAGACGGGCTTACGGTTATCGTGCTGGCGAATCCGCGTGGACTTAGTGCCGGCTGAATATGCATTACGCGTGGCGGATTTGTTTCTTCAGCAAAGACGGTAATCGCGGTTGTGTCTGCCTAGAACTGCAGCCCTTCGGCGCGCGCCAGGAATGCACGAAGCGGGCTCAGCTTTACGTGCGGCTTTTAAGAAATCATCGAGAAACCGAGCGCTGCAAATTTGTGATTCGGTGAATTCGATTGAGGCGATGGAAGTCTTTGCGCTTGATGTCCGCGATCATTGGGTGATCGCACGGATAACCTCCTCGGCGGACGAGTCAGGCTTGAACCACCGAGGTTCAAGCCACGGATAACCTTCTTCCAATCACTTGCATTCCACGAAATTGCGTCGCGAATTCTGGCGAGAGAAAGCTTGTCCGGTTGCCATGCTCCGCCAGCGAGGAAACTGGCTCCAGGCTCAATGTGGAAATAAAAGCTTGGTCCATGCACTTCGTTGCGCGAGCCAGCATGCGGGAAGTGCATTCCAATGTTTGTTTTGTAGGGCGTTTTGTCCGGATGAAAACCGGATGTCGCAGATAGGTGCGAAGCGGCGATCCCCCATTCGGCTTTGGGTTCACCTCGAGCCACGTGCTGATCGGGCGCAAGCGAAAGCCCAAGTCCTCCGATGAAACGAAGGGAGGGTTGGCGAGCGACCTCCTCGAAGCGCTCGCGGTTCTTCAAAAACCAAGGGCGTCGGTTGTTTTTTCAACTGCTTAAGGAAGACAAACACTTCGGGCTTGAAGTAAGCGGTCGCCATGAATCCTCGCAGGCATGAGATGCCCGCGACTTGGTGGCGGATGAAAGGAATGTTGTTTGTTGCCGCGCGCTAGGGGTGCTGGAGCCGGCGGCGGAGCTGCGGCAGCTGTTTCGGCAGCGGCGGTGTTGACCAAGTCCTTCAACTCCTTGCTGGGCTTGAAGAAAGGGATTTTCTTCGCAGGCACTTCGACGCGATCGCCGGTTTTCGGATTTCGTCCCACGCGAGGCTTGCGCTGGCGCGTGCGGAAGCTGCCGAAGCCGCGGATTTCGATCTTGTCTCCAACGCGAAGCGAGCGAACGATGCTGTCAAAGATCGTCTCTACAATCACTTCGCTGTCTTTGCGGGTGAGCTCTGCCAACCGCGAAACCTCATCGATCAAGTCAGCCTTCGTCATACGCCTCTACGCTCCGTGTGAACAGTCGTCCGAAATCTCGGGCATCCCGCTGAGGGACGAAGGCCCCCGGGACTAGTTAACCTTCTCAAATTTCAGGGTTCTGCGCAAGTGCCAGATTGGAACGTGAACAAAAACTCTCCACGGGGACGTATGGCGCTTGTAGCCAGAAATTGAAGTCTCTGCTCGTGAATGCTACTTCCACAAGTAATAAAGCCCATGTGCTGCTCGAGCAGTTTCTCTTTGGTGGGCAGGTATTCCGAGACGTCTCCAACCATCAAATCGAGCACTGGATTTGCGCTCTTTCTCTGGCTTTCACGAGTTGCGGTTCACCCTTGATATTCACAGACTTAGCAGTCTCTTTGACCGCCATTTCGAAGTCACCAAGCGAGTCAACCAGTTTTAAAGGGAGTGCCTGTTCACCCGTCCAGACTTTTCCGTTGGCGATGCTGGTGGATGTCCTCCACTTTCGCCTTGCGGCCCTCCGCAACAGCCTGGATGAACTGTGGTGTGCATGTTATCGATGAGCCCTTGCAAATAAGCCTGTTCTGCGGGCGTGAGGTCTCGAGCTGGGTTGCCAGTGTCTTTAAATTCACCAGCTTTCATCGTCATGTCTTTGAGCTTGGCCCACTTAAGCAGCTCGCCATAATTGACCCACTGGGCGATTACGCCGATTGACCCGACAATGCTGCCGTTGTCGGCGTAAATCTTGTTGGTCGCGGACGCGATGCAGTAGGCGCCGCCTCGCTCCCACGGTTTCGATCGACGCAACGATCAACTTCTTTTTCACGCCATCTTTTTCGCCGTCGCGAATGCGCTTCACTTCCCGATAAATCTCTTCTGAGGCCGCCACGCCGCCACCGGGCGAATTTACGTGAAGAACAATGGCTTTAATGGAGTCGTCGTCCGCAAATTTCTTTGAGCTGGCCGACCACAGTCTTGGGGTTGAGAATTACGCCTTCAAGATCGACAACGCCGATCTTGTCTCCAAAACCGGAGAGAGCTGACGTGTCCTGACCCGATCGAACTGTCAGATAGATCAGTGTGAAAACTGCCAGGACGAAGAGGAAAAAATGCTCCTCCACCAATGACGACCTAAAGCCACGTTCGAGAACGACCTTGATCTGACATAAGAAATAAAGTCTAACACCGCTGGCAGATTGTGGGCGGCGGTTCTCCCAAGGGAAGTCTTCGAGAATTGTCGTTTCTTGACGCACACGGGCGGCGACCGTAAGATACGCGTGTTTTTACGGGCACCCATGTTTTTCCCCTCGCGGTGACTCGCCCCGCACCTGACGGAACTCGCATGCGAACGAGGCAAGTGAGCCGCTCAGCGATTCCTGTTTCAGCTTTGCAAGATGTGCGAAACGATGCACAGCGGTTAGACACTATCGAGGAGACAACTGCATGCCGACATTTTGCGGAAATTGTGGCACACCTTTTACCGGACGGGCAAGTTTTGCGGAACCCGCGGATCGCCGATTGCTGATCCGATCCAGAATGAAGTGGTTGCCCCTCCGCCAAGCGAGATCAGCACTCCTGCGGTTCAGCCGAGTGCCGAGGAGCCCGTGCAGCAGAGTGGATCCGACTATAACTCCATCAACCTCGGGACCAGGGGTAAAGCCAGACGCCCCACGTGCCTACATACCGCCGACAACATACGCCGCTCCCTCAACTCCCTCGACCGGCGGTGGATCAGGACCAGAAAATCGTTTTCATCGCTCTCGGAGTACTCGTGTTTCTTGGACTGCTCGCAGTGGGGAGTTGCGCGTACATCGCATATCGCGCCAAGCAGCGAATCAATGCCGTTACCGACCAGATGAAATCGAGGCCATATCACGGAAAGAAAGATCCTTGTGCGCTGGCGACAATGACTGAAGTCGGCAATGCGCTCGGAAAACCTGTGACAGGAATGCAGCCCGTTGGCACGAGTGCATGCATCTACCATCTCGGAGACGATCAGGAGATTGCGATCGAGACCACCTGGGAAGGCGGCACCATGACGATGAACCTTACTCATGGGGCGATGAAGCAAATCAGCGGCACCGAAACCTTTACGAGGGTCACAGGCCTCGGCGATGAGGCCTACATTGCGCCCATGGGATCAGCGCTGATGATGCGCAAGGGCGATGTGATGGTGAATATCGACCTGCGCAACGGCGGTCTGAACGCAGAAGGTGCGAAAGAGATTGCCAGAAAAATCGCCGCGAGATTGTGAGACAACAATATGCATCACCTATTTTGAAGGGGCCGCTGCGCGGCCCCAATTTCCGGAGCCTCTAAACATGGCGTTTTGTACTAAGTGTGGTGCGTCGCTTGGCGGAGGGAAATTTGTACCAGCTGCGGCGCGCCTGCGTCGTCGGCATCGGCAGTTTCGGCAACGGCGGCGGCTAACCCCGTTAACACTTCGGCGATAGGAGCGCCCACCGCAAAGCAGCAGCCCGGTCGTCAAGATACTAATGATCGTTTTGGGAATTATCGTCCTGGTGGCTTTGTTAGGACTGCGGTACATGCGTCTACGTTGGATACCGAGCCAAGAAAAAAGTCGACGAAGTGCGGCAGGCGTACAAATCCAATAATCCGAAGAAATTGGAAGAAGCGCTTCGGCATGGGATCTGGCCGCACAGCACATCGGACGGGCCGAAGTCGGCTAGTTCTTCCGCAGCGTCAGACTCTCCGCTGTCGTTTCCCGTGATGAGTGATGGCCAAGCCGGGACTGAATCGAAAGTTCCCTGAGGCCCAATTTGACGGTGGTCACGGCAATTTGCGCAGTGGAACGGAGACTACGAATCCATTAAGCGAATTGAAAAGTGACAGAGTCTGGCGTCAGCCCCAGCTATCGCGCCGACAATATCCCGAATCCGACCGAGACATTAAGCAAGACTGAGAACGCGCCGAAGTCGACGTCCAGCACGACCGCCCATAGGACCGTTCGCAGCGCAGACCTGCGCGACGGCATATGAATATTCACAACTGTTTGGCCCCCAGCATGCCGGACGTGATGCCGGGTACGACAGCAATCAGCGTGTCGCAAGCAGTGTTGAACGACCTGAAGGCCAAAGGAGAAACACCTTTTACATATCGCGCCGGGGATTGCAGGGGGCGCTAGGTTTCGTTGGTGGGAGGACTGCGGTGCGTTGGCTGGCTCAGCGGGAACGGGTTCGAAAGAAACCGATGATTTGCAAAAGCTTGGAAAAATCGAATGTACTTTGAAGCGTGTGAATCGACGGGATGCACGCGTTTCCCGTGTTGCTGAATGACAAGCGTGTGTCACTTCCCGCGATTCATGCGCAATGCGGCAGCGAAGATGAAACGGGAGACTTCTACATTTTGGACGATGGGGAAAATCCGTTGGCGCGCTAGCGTGGAAGCTTGGCAGTGGTGACACGTTGCAGGTAGTGAAGATTTCGTATCCGCCAGCTCCAGAGGGCGGAGCAGGCGGCGCAGTTAGCGGAGCGGGCAGGCACCGGCGCTGACGCGGGACAGCAAATCGAGCAGCAACTGCAGGAGAAAGGACAAGCCGAGGTTTACGGCATCTGTTTTGATTTCGCCAGCGACAAGATCAAGCCAGAGTCGGAACCCGTGTTGAAGGAAATCGCGGATGCTCTGGGGCACAATCCCACGTGGAAACTGCGTGTTGAAGGCCACACCGATAATGTCGGCGGTGACGAGTACAACATGGACTTGTCACAACGTCGTGCGGAAGCAGTAAAGCAGGCGCTGGTTGCACGATATCACATTGTGGCAGATCGTCTGACGCCTCAGGGATTCAGGGCTTCTCGTCCGAAAGAGCCGAACGACACGCTTGCAGGACGAGCCAGAAATCGTAGAGTGGAACTGGTCAGCGAGTAACAGCGGGTCAATTTGTGATTGTCAATTTCCGATTCGGCAATCAGTAGTCATCATTCCTCACGGTGTGATAACACGCAGGGTTGCTCGCGCGACCCCCACTTCTATTGGCGTTTGGCAGACGTATTCGCCGTCGGCATACATCGAGCGGACGATCGGATTCGAGCTTCAGTCTCTTTGCGTGGAAGTAGTGAACTTCCGGGAATTCCTAAATGCTTTCCAAAATAGACGGTTGGAAACAAGCGCAGGAGCTTGGTCCTGCTGATCTGGTCGATACAGCATATGTCGAGTTGACCGTCGTCGAGCTTGGCTCGGGGCGCAATCTTCATCCCGTCACCGTAGGCGGGGACGTTGGCCAAAGCAGTTAACAGAGTGGGTTGGTCGCGGCAGACCACGTAGGCGTCGCGATCGTCTGCGATCGAGAGCTTCATGTTTGGCGTTTTGTAAGACGGTAGACGCGGCCGGAACGCTCAACGCATATCCGCCGCGGGCGCGCATCCAGCGGGGCAAAGCATTGGCGCGTCCGAGCGACCTCGGCGTCCAGGCCACATCCCGCAACGCAGCAAAAGTGATGAGTCCCTGGGGTGCTGGTGAGCGGAGTAATTGTGCCAAGGTCGATGGTCCGGAGGTTCTGTCCCGTTGCTAGCGAATTGTTTCCACGCCGCGAGTGAGTACCTGGGGCTATGAAGTTTCAAAGCGCGGGCAAAGTCGTTCCCACTTCCCACCGGCACGATCAAACGGGTAAATGCAATTTGACGAGGGCTGCGAGATGACGGTGGATGGTGCCCATCTCCGCCGAAGATGGCGATGGCATCGGCCTCATCCGATGATTGGGGCAGACCGATGTTCCAGTTGGTAGCGGTATTTTTGCGAAAAGGATCTACCGAGTGCGGAGAGCAACCTAGTCCGAGAATCGCGGCGGCGCGCATTTTTGCGGCATGAGGTTAGCAGAAAACGGAGTGTTGGGGGCGGTCATCTTATGCGAGCGACGAGCGGCCAAAGAAATTACTCGTTTTTGTTCGAACTGGATGAAGCTTGTGAATCCGCCGATGGACGAGGTTATCTGGAGATGATTACTTTCTTTGTTTGTCTGCCCACGCGAACGACCAGGACTACCCGGAGGGCGGGGTCGTCGAGAGTTTCGCGATAAATCACGGGCGTGGCAATCACTTCGCCATCCACACGGCACCGCTCTCTCCTTGATTTTGCGATTGGCTTCGGTAGTCGAACTTGCGAGTCCGGCGCGCGCGATGATCTTATCGAGTCTGAGAGGCTCGCCGCTTTCAGCGGAGGCAGTTCCGCGGACGTCGCTTAAACTCACCGAAACTTCTTCGAGAGTTTCTGGCGTTTCGCCTTGTTGAAATTGCTTTGCCCAGTCTTCGGAAGCTTTTGTCGCAGCGTCGGCTGAATGGAAATCCGCGACAATCTTTCCGGCGAGTTCCTTTTTGAGCGTCATTGGATGCGCCGCGCCCGACATTGCGTCGCTCTTCATCTTGAGCGATATCGGCCATCGAGACATCGGTGAGCAGTTCGTAGTAGCGCCACATCATGTCATCGGAAATCGACATGAGCTTTCCGTACATCTCCAAAGGGGCCTCATGGATACCGATGGCATTCCCTAGAGACTTCGACATTTTCTGAATGCCGTCGAGGCCTTCGAGAATCGGCATGGTGAGTACCACTTGCGATTCTTGCCCGTAGGCGCGTTGAAGTTCGCGTCCGACGAGCAAATTAAATTTCTGGTCCGTGCCGCCAAGTTCAACGTCCGCCTCTGAGCGCAACGGAGTCGTATCCCTGGGCCAGTGGATACAAGAGTTCGTGCATGGCGATCGGCTTCTCTTCGGCGAACCGTTTGTGGAAGTCCTCGCGCTCGAGCATTTGAGAGACGGTATATTTCGCGGTGAGTCGGATGAACTCGTCGGCTTTGAATTGTGGAGAACCACGCGACTGTTGAAGTCGACGACGGTTTTCTTCGGGTCGAGAATCTTGAAGACTTGTGCCTTGTAGAGTTTCGGCGTTCTGCTTCGATCTGCTCGCGGAGTGAGCGGCGGACGTGTCGCCGAGCGCCCGGTCGGGTCGCCGATCATGCCCGGTGAAGTCTCCGATCAGGAAATACTGACGGTATGGCCGAGATCCTGAAAATGTTTGAGTTTTCGAAGAAGCACCGTGTGGCCAAGGTGCAGGTCGGGCGCGGTCGGGTCAAACCCGCCTTCACTTTAAGTGGCTTACCGGAAGCGAAGGATTTCTCGAGTTTCGACTTGAGTTCGCCTCGCGGATGATCTCGGCGGATCCTTTTATATAGGCGAGTTGCTCAGAGACCGGAAGGAATGCATACAGGCTCCGATTATAAGCAATCGGGTTTGGGGTCTGACGACGTGGATTAGGCGAGGACCATCCTTGGCAAATTCGAAGAATGCGGTTCGTTTATTCGGGACAAGGACAACGGAAAGTACCTACGGACTAAGTCCGGCCGGAGATCCGGAAACAAGCCTCCGACCGACGATGTCGTAATTGCCTTGCAGCACAATGTTGATTGCTTCTGTGTAGGCGATATGTTCTTGTTCGAGGATTCGTTCCGCGAGAGCGTGTTCGCCGTCGTCCGTTCCAAGAACTGCAACCGTTTTCTGGACGACGATCGCGCCGATGATCGAGCTCTTCGTCGGCGGAAATCGAACTGTGCAGCCGGACACTTTGGCGCCGTAAGCGAACCGCTTGCTGCTGCGCTTCCAGACCAGGAAATGACGGGAGAAAGCGTAGCGGGTGGATGTTGAGGACGCGCTGCGGAAACTGCCGTGCACGAAACCAGGAGAGAGAGAAGCCGCATATAGCCAGCAAGGCAAGATGAGATCGACCTTGTGTTGTTTAAGAGTGTCGACTACTTCGCGATCGGCGAACCTCGCGGTCCTTCCCTTGGAGGGGATCACGGCAGTGCGGTGGTTTCAGTCTCTTGGCCGTCTCGATTCCATCTGCACTCGCCTTATTCGAGATGAGACGATGGCAATCTTCGTGCGTTGGGTATTGTGCCGGCGATGACGTTGGCGGCGATAGCTGTAAAAGTTCGAACCGCGTCCGGAAAAAGAAGTTAAGAATGCCGCGGTTTTCAACGACAAGCTCCGTGCCCCAGGCTTGAGCGTCCTGAGTGTCGATTCTGATTATTATTCACCACGGAGGCCGGAGACACAGCGGGATTTTGCGTTGTACAGCACTTTCCGGGCTCACCTGCGACGATGCGGCCAATGTTGTGGGGAACTTTTCTCCGGCGCGGTCGAGCGGCGTTTGAGTCTTCTTGAATTTCTTACGGCGGGAACCACCGGAAAAGCATGCCTACGCCCATATTGAAGGTGCGCAGCATTTCATCTCGGGGCACGGTGCCTAAGCGTTTGAAGATGTTCCTTGAGAATTGGTGGCACTGGCCAGGATCCGAAGTCGACGACCGCGGCGGTGCCGCGAGGCAAAAACGCGCGTGGGAGGTTCTCGGTGATTCCTGCCGCCTCGTGACATGCGCCATCGCAGAGACGCATTCGGTCGCCACGAGTTTTTTGACGATGGGCCAATGGGCTCTTGTGCGGCCGCATCAGTTCGTTGCCGACTTTAGTTCTTGATTTCGTTGACGCAAGGTCTCCGGGGAGTGCTTCGCGCCTTCGAACGGCAATTTGCGCGCGAGCAGTATCCGTTCGTGTGGAGACCAGTGGAAGGCAGTCCGAGAACGACGTCACCTTGCCTCCGCTGTTTTTCCCGTTATGATTTTTTCGCGCTCGACCACGCCCACGATAAAACCGGCAAGATCGTATTCGCCGTCTGGATAGAATCCGGGCATTTCTGCTGTCTCTGCCACCGATCAGCGCGCAGCCGTTGTGTTTACGCGCCATGCCGGCGAGACCTTCCACGACTCTCACAGCGACTTCGGGTTCAAGTTTGCCCGTGGCGAGGTAATCCATGAAGAACAATGGTGCGGCGCCCTGCGCTGCGATGTCGTTCACGCGGTGATTGACGAGATCGCCACTCGCGACCGTGCCAGGTGGATCTTCATTTCAAACGCCGCTACTTTTGAGTTTAGTGCCGAGCACACCATCGACGCTCGAGACGAGAACGGGATCGAGGTATTTCTTGTCTACCGAAAACAGGCCGCCGAACCTGCCGATCTCGCTGGAGCACGCCGCGCGTAGAAGCGTGCTTGTGCGCGAGGTGCTTGATCCCGCTGCTTGGTTCGATTGGCGCGATCGATGTTGACGCCTGCGTCGGCGCGGCACGCGATCGAAGACCAGTCTTTACGTGTTCGAGCTTTGGAGCCAAAGGGTATCGTCCGTTGGCGAAAGTGGAGAACGGCTGGTTACAACTGCTAACTCAGGGGGAACGTTTAGACGAAGGTCATTTTAATAAGCAATACGCAATTGAACGAAGTACTAAAC